>ERZ1034878.248-NODE-248-length-29458-cov-75.241438_pt1 | contig 29458 bp, 49 predicted proteins | sample MGYA00520593_ERZ1034878 | MGnify/ENA primary metagenome ERZ1034878 (study PRJEB33766, sample SAMN09781724) | gut metagenome | biome: gut microbiome | host: Homo sapiens | place: Madagascar | study: EMG produced TPA metagenomics assembly of the PRJNA485056 data...
TCGGGCAACGGCAATGACGCAACCGTGAGCGGCGATGTTGCGGGCGACATGGACGCGGGAATCGCCGCGTTTGTGGACGAGCTTAAAACCCAAATTTCACAGACAACTACAAATAGTTAATGATATGGCAAAGGAAATCGTAATAAAAACAAAAGAGGGCTTGCAGCACGTATTCGCGCTCAAAGAAATTGTTTTAAAAGGCGAGCTTGTCGCCGTCTATCCGTCGGGTGCGAAAGCGAGTTTGTGCCCGACGCAGTACGCCTACGGCGAAAGCTATATCGACAATCTCCCAGATGCGCTGATTGTCGGTGCGGCGGCGGCGTTGATACCGGCCGAATCGGACGAATCGCCGGAGGAAAACACTCAAACGGACGCGGGCGCAACGTCTGCGGAGCAGGGAGGGTCTGAATAATGTACTCCAAGAAGCAACTGCTCCAAATTTTGGAAACGATTAAAAACGCAAAGCTCAACGCCCCGAATGCGTTTGTTTCCGCGCCGCTTGCTGATTTGCAAAAAATTTGCAACGGCATAGGCGCGGACTGGCAGTCGGAGGCGAGCCGCCGAAAGCTCACGCGCATGATGTCGTATGCCGAAGCGTCTGCTGCAATCCACGACTGGCAATACTACATGTCGAACGGCTCCGAATCTTGGCGGGCGGCGGTTGACGAGGAGTTTCTGCTGAACGCACTTCGCGAAATTCGCTTCAAATTTAAATGGTACAACCCGCGCCGCTGGCTTGCCGAACGCGCCGTGTTGGTCGGGTATTGTGTGCTTCAACGCGTCGGCCGCGCCGCGTGGGCTATCGCTCACTGTGAACGCTGTAAAAAATCAAGAAAGGCATAAAAAATGAAAAAATATGTATTGGCAATTTCGGCTGTGTGCATGCTTTCGGCGTGCGGCAGCGTGTCCGAAACAAAAACGACGGAGTACGACGCCAACGGAAATATCGTGCGCGTCGTCGAAACAAAGTCAGACGCGTCCGATTTTTCGGCGTTTATGGCGTCGTCCGACGGCGCGGCAACTACGCTCTCGGCTGACGTGTCCAAATTTAATTTGGGTTGGAGCGGCTACGGGCTTAACTGGCTGTCCGTGTCGGGCGTTAGGGTAAAAGCTCCCGTCAAGCAAAACGGTTCGGATTCTGCGACTGCGCTTGCACAAACCGCCGTCGTAGTCAAGGCGACAAAGACGAGCGTACAGACCGATTCGCTGGGCGTAAATGCCGACGCAAAACCCGCAACCGAATAGGCGCGACATGGACGGAGAACCGAAATTTAAGTTTGATTTGCAAGGGCTAATCCGCACGGCGATAACGCTTGTCGCGGTCATTGGCGGTTATTATCAAGTAATATCGACTATCCACGACAAGGTTGCCGAAAACCGTCGTGAAATTTCGGTTTTGCGCACCGACATCGAGCAGCACAAACGCTCTATAAAGGTCTATACAATGGAGGAGCTTACCGACCGTTTTGTGCTTCGCCGCGAGTGGGAGAGCAACCATAAACTGCTCCGCGATGAAATGCGCTACATTCGCGACAAAATGGACGCAATCTATAACTTGGTTTCGGCGAAAGGGGGCGCGAAATGAAGCCCTACACAAATAGCTCCGCGCTGTCGCAAATTGCCCGTGTGGAGCGCAAAACTGGCGCGGCTGATGCGTACGGCAACCCCGAATGGGAAACGTTTTTCGAAGCTTATGCAAAGGTCGCCGACCGCGCGGGAGGCGAAAGCCTCATCACCTCGCAAAACAAGCGTGTAAGCACCGCCAAAACCACGTTTACATTCCGCGCAACAATGCAATCCGCCGCCATTGTGCCGACTATGCGCATAATCTGGCGCGGCTTTATTCACGAGATTTTGACGCCCGTAATATTCAGCGACGACCGCAATTTTGTGAACGTCGAAGCGATAAGGAGGTATTGATTATGCCAAGCATGCCGCCCCCAACATCTATAATTAAACATACGTTTAAAATTAAAAATGGTGTGCAATCATCTGTTGCCACAGAAATGGCTAAGTCGATAACTCAATTTGTCCGAGAGATTGTCAACGACGCAAAGGCAAACATCGAGGCAAATGGCAATATACGTACTGGTCTATTAAAAAAAGCGATTGCTGGCGATGTTGACATAAAAAAAAGCGAAATGCACATGGAGGGAGACACTTTAAAGCTCGGCCTCAACATCTACGCAAACGTCGGCATAGACAGAAACATTGAGGGTACATACAGGGGTAAGCCAGTTAAGCCGTACAAATACGCGCACCTCGTCGAATTTGGGCACAAGGCGGGCGATAATCCGAAAAAATCAAAGGCAAAAGAAAAGCCCTTTATGCGCCCCGCAATCGCAAAGGTGGGTTCGGGCACGGAGTTTGTTCGGCGGCTCGAAGCGGCATTTTTAAAGGGCGTCGAAGCGGCTAAAACTACGGAGGCGAAAAAATGACAAATCTGCTTGCATTTATCGCGTCAACACTCGCAAACAACGCGGCAGTCCGCGCGGCGGTAGGCGATAGGCTCTATGCTTTTACAACCGAGCAGGGAGACCACACATACCCGCTCATTTGGTGGCAGATTATCACGACGCAGGCAATGTCGTTAGAGCTTTGCGGCGTCGGTCAGGCGTGGCAGAGCGAGGTGCAGGTAGATGTTTTCGCGCGGAGTGTTGACGCCGCCGCAAGCCTTGCCGAAACCGTCCGCGACGCGTTCAATGCCGCGCAAAAAACCGAGGGAATTTTATCGAGCTACTCAAACCAAATCGTCCCTTCCTACGCCGACGAGGACGAAACAATCCACTACGCCGTGCGCGTGGTGGTAAATCACATTTAATTTTTTCAATCATAAAAAAAGGAGAAAAAATGGCAGACACAGAAACAAAGGGGCTCATAAAAGGGCTGATTTGGAACGACGCGAAAGTGCTGATAAAATCGGCAACCGCCGCGGACAGCACTGAAAATTGGACGTGGATAAAGGGCGTCGCAGAATTTGCGCCGCCGTCGCAGGCTGACAACACGGTGGAACTACCGTACATCAACCAAGACGACCGCATAACGGCGAAAGTCAAGGGCACACGTGCGGGCGGCGATATAAGCGGCACAATCAACGCGAGGTTTGACGGAGGAGCCGCCGAAAGCGACGCCTCTCTCAAAGGCTTGCAGGCGGCAATCGACGCCTACAACGACCCGACGGGCGAATACTCGATTAAATGGCTGTGGGAGGATTTGGGCGTTTATGCGCTCGTCGAACGCGCCATTATTACGGACTGCTCCGTGCAGGGAGGTTCGCTCGATACCGTCGTGTCGTACGCGCTCGCGGCGACATGCAACAGCAAAGTCAAATACTTTGAGGTGGGAGTGTAAACATGGCAAAGCCTACATTCGACCGCAAGCCGATTGCGCTGAAATTCGACAACTTCGCCATTTTTAAAATGGCATCGGCGGGGCTGTCGTACGGCGATTTTCTGCTCGGCAAAGACGCCGACGCCGACAAATTCTGCGCGGCGTGGGCTGGCGTGCTGGGCGTCGAGTACAACGGCGACGCGCGGGCGTTTTTAGCCCGTTTCGGCGGCTTGCAGGAGCTTAACGCCCTTGTGCTCGACGCGCTCGAAAAATCGGGCATTATCGAGCCCGAAAAAAACGCAAAAAAAAACAAGAGCCGATAGCGGCTCTTTTGACGTGGCGGGCGCAGGCTCGGCAGACGCTGGGCTTGACGCTCTCCGATTTCGACCGCATGACGCCAGCTGAAATCGAGGCAGAGTTGGAGGTTGCCCGCAAGCGCGAGGACGCCGAACGCGCCGAGCGCGAAACCCTATTAAGGCTCATCGATACACATTTTGCGACCATGGAGACGCTGTTTTACAATGCGAATTTTAGGCACTCGGCAAAGCTCGCCGACTTTAAGTTGCTCAAAGACCCCGCGCGGAACATTTCGGCGGGCGTTTTGGCGTTTGACGCAAAGCTCCGCGCAAGGTCGCAGGCAAAATTTAACAAAGGCAAAAAATGAGCGGCGTAAAATTAGGAGGACTCTCATTTTCGTTTTCGGCGAATACGGCCGAATACGACCGCGCAATGGCGCGTGTAGAGTCGGCAGAAAACAGGCTCGCGGCATTGCAGACGTCGCAAAACAAAGAGCGCGAGCGCGAAGCCGCGCAAATTGCAAGGCTCAACGAGCAAATCGAGCGGGCGCGTGAACGCTCGAACGAGCTGGAGGCGGCGGCGCAGTCCGCGTCGATTGCAAAACAAAAGGTAATCCGACAACAGCTTGCGAGTATCGGCGGACAAATAGAGCGCAACGAGGCGGCGATTGCCTCTCTCAAAAAAACGTCGGAAACAAACGAAAACGCACGCCTTGCCGCGCTGAAAAAAATGCAACAGCAAACCGACGCAGCAGCGGCGAAAGCGGCAACACTTGCGAAGCGTTGGACGCGCGTAAAAGGCGTGATGTCGGGCGTCGGCGGCGCGCTTATGGGCATGGTAAGCGTCGCGGGATTCAAACAGCTAATCGACAGCCTTGACGCGCTCGCGAAACGTGCGAAAGACGTAGGCATGACCGCGTCGCAGTTGCAGGAGTTTTCGCATCAGGCAAAACTCGCGGGCATGTCGGCGGGCGAAGTGGACTCTGCAATAAAGTCTTTCAACCGCAATGTTTCGCTTGCCGCAATGGGGACAGGCGAAGCGCAAGCCGCGCTTAAAAACATGGGCATATCGCTTACGTCGAACAGCGGCGCGATGAAGACGCAGGCGCAACTGCTCAAAGAGACAGCGCAATATTTTCAGCGCAACGCGGGCGCGGCGGACAATGCAGGCAAAGCCGCGCGGATTTTCGGCGAACAAGGCGCGGCGTTAATCCGAATTTTTGAGCAAGGTGGCGACGCCGTTGAAAGGGTTTTCAACGCAAAAGGAATCGACGACGCGGCGGCGGCAGCAGAGCGGCTTAATGACGCGTTCGAAAATGTTAAAAATACCGCGTTTAAAGCGGGCGCATGGTTGGTTGACGGCTGGGGCAAAGCTCTTGATATAGCAAGCGACTTGTACAACGAGCAACTAATCGGCACGACCGAGGTTGAGCGCAAATTAAAAAAACTAAACGAAGAAACGGCGCGTTGGCGTGCTGGTCAGGCGGCGAACGAACGCGCGGCGGAAGCCGCAAGGCTTGCCGCCGAAAAGCAGTACAACGACGCGCTCGACGAGCAAGACCGAATCTTGCGCGGGACGCTTTCGCCGATACAAGAATACTGGGAGATTTCAAAGAAAATCGCCGATTTAAAAGCGACCGAGATTTACGAAAACGACATTGCGGGAGCGGCGAAAATTCAGCGCGACATAAACAAGGAGCTTCGGCAACAAGTGGCAATCCGCGAACAGCTCGCCGCGCAAAAGAAATCCAAAGACGCCGACCGCGCCGAATTTGAGATGCAGACGCGCTTGCAGATTTTGCGGGCGCAAGGCAAAGACAAAGAGGCGGACGCGATAGAGTTTGCCCGCAAGCGCAACGAGCTGATGGAGAGATACGGCTACTCTATCCAGCAGGCGACGGCGGCGCAAAAGACGCTCGATGAGCTGAACAAAGCAAAGGAGGGCGGCGGCGACACGCAATTTTCCGACGCCGCGCGGAAGCGTGCGCAGAAGATTGTAGACCGTGGAATCGGCGGAACTGTCGGGAAAAAGACGTACGAGGAAGCGCAGGCAATTCTTGCAGGGAAGACGCCCGAAGAGGGCTTTACGACTTCCATGTTTTCGCGCCTTACCGCCGACAGTAAACGCTCATCTACGTCGCTTCGCAACGTAAACGTGGACGCGAAAGCCGCGCGTTCACAACTGGACACGTCGGCGCGCGACATCGAGAAGCGCAACGGCGAAAACGCCGACGCCACAACCGAACTTTTGAAGGATTTAAATTCGACGGTTTCGATTATCAAAAACACGGTGTCGGGACTGGCGACAAAAGATAATTTTAACGACGTACAATCATGATTAAATACTCTCAATTTTTCGAGAAAGTCTTTTTTTTCGCCGAATATGGCGACTACGCAAACTACTTTATACAACTCGGCTATGTCTGCGACGAGTGGGCGTTTAAAAGCCGAGTAGGCGAGCGACTGCGCAACATCACGGCGCAAAATGGGCGACCGATTTTTAAAACGCCAGACATTGATTTTGACAAATATACACTGCTGTCGGAAACAATCGATAAGCCCGCAAACGGCGTACTATCAGTCAAAGAGCTGTACGGCTTCGCCCCGCCGACAACCTACACGCGCTACACCGCCGAGCCTATCCAAGTGTTCGGGCTATCCGACCCAAGCGGGTTTTACACAACGACAATTAACACAACAGGCGCTCCGAATGAGTACGACGTCGCGCTCGACCGTTTTACATTGCACCTCGCCGACGCTGGCAGCCTTAATGTCGGCGATTTGGTAGAGTGCAGCTTGAAAGGCGTTGGCACATCTTATGACGCATACTCGCCGAGTGTTCCGATTATATCCAAGAGCGGCAACGTCATCACGACGCCCGCGTTTAGCATTACATACTTGCCGCCGAGCGGTTCGGGCGCGATAGAGTCCAAGCAGGACACAATCAACGTGCTTAACGCGTTGAATCCTTCATACTGGAATGGCACGCGAAACCTTTTGCGCCGCGCCGCAACGCGCAAACCCCGCATGGAAATAACAAACTTGCGCAACGAGATTGCATTTTTTCAAACGCCGCCGCCGCTCGACATGCGCTTCGCCGTGTCGCTCGGCAACGACGAGACCGACACAATCACGGCCGAAACAACGCCGAGCGTGGAGGTGTGGAAACAGCGCATCGCAAACGGCGAATACTACAATGCGCAAGATTCCGCAATTGAAGTTGTCTTCCCGAATGCTCTCTACAAGCGCACGACGAAGCGCGCCGCCTGCCGTTAATAAATCATAATAATATTTGTAGATGTATGATACCCATAAGGGCGCGGATTCCCGCGCCTTTTTTTGCGCCCGAAAAAAATTTTAAAAAAAATAGAAAAAAAGTGTTGACAAATCAAAAGGCGTATGCAATTATAGTCGGCATAATGAAGCTTAGAGCTTCTCAAACAAAAAAACCAAGAAAGGAAAAAAATATGAAACTCTCAAAAAAATCGTTCGAAGAACTTCTGAAAAAAACCGAAGCGCGCTTCCCGCGCTTCATGGGAACGTCGGTAGACAACGGCGTTTGGCAGAAGTTCTGCGCCAAAAACCCGATTGAGTTTTGCGGCGAAATTAACGGCGCGCAATATATATTGCGCCTGACGACCGACGGCTACGCAATCTGCAAGCCGAATCCAACAGGCAGCTTTCGCGTTTACTCGTTTTAATTTAAGATGAAAGCGGCAGACAGACGCGGCGGAGCTAAGCCGAACGCGGGGCGGAAGAAGATTCCGCCCGAAGAGCGCAAAATACAGCTTGCCCTTTACGTTAAGCGAAAAAACGTCGATAAGATTCGGGCGCATTTAGAGCGCATAATTAAAAAGCTAGACATCTAATTTTTTATCGCGGGTTTTACAGCCCGCGCTTTTTTTGCGCCGATTGCGGAAAAATCGCGAAGTATTCAGCCGCCGAATCCGCGTCTGCAAGCCCTTTGTAGTGCTTGGCAAAAACGCCGAAGCCGCCGATGTGCCCCAAAATCTCGACGGCACGCTCCGCGCCGATGTGGTGATAGGCGTACGAGGCGAACGAGTGCCTTAAAACGTCTTTGGGCAGATTGACGCCGCTGTTGCGCTTTACCCTCCGCCATACGTCGTACGACGCGGGCGCAACGTTATTCTCGGCGGGTAATCCGCGCAACGGCTCAATCCAAGCCCACAGATTGTCGGGCAACCCCGTTAAAATGCGCACGCGCCGAACCTTTGAGACCTCCGCCCGTATCGTGATTTTCCGCGCCGCAAAATCGATGTCGCCAACGCGCACAACCTCCGCGCCGTCAAGAGAGGCAAGCTCGTTCGGGCGCACGCCTGCAAAGGCCATTATGGCGACGGCAGGCGTCCACTTTGGCGGCACGGCGCTTAACAGCCGCTCGGTGTCCGCAACCGACAAAATCGACGGCGCGGCAAACTCTTTCAGGCGGCGCGGAGTTTTTGCAAGCTCAAACGGATTGACCGCAACCCACTTTTGCGCCCTGCAAAAGTTAAAAAACGCCCGCAACGCCCGCTTTGCGTGCTCTGGTGATAAAATACCCGCCAAATACTTTTCGGCGCGGTCTGCGTCAACCTCTGCGATATTTTGAACGTTTTCACGGGCGGCGAAGAGTCCGAGCTGTGAGCGGTAAAATCTAACGGTGGACGCCCGCGCCCCGCGTCGCTCTGCGTCGGCAATAAACGCCTGCTCGGCGTCCGTCCACGGGCAACCAGCAACCGCCTTTGAGCTAATGCCCGCTCGGACAAAATCGAGCGCGTCGGCAAGCGGTACGCCCGCCCGCTCGCAAAGGGCTTTTATCGACGCAAAAACGGAGCGCTCATCGGGCGCAAACCTGTACGCGTCGGGCAATACCTCCTCTTCGCGCAAAGTTTCGGCGAAAAATTCGGCGTTGCCGCGCGATTTAAAGCGCTTGCGATAGAGCTTGCCGTCCGTTTGCCAGCGAACCTCAACGGGACATTTTGTGTTGCCGCTTTTACCTATTTTGATTTTGGACTTTTGCATGCCCGCCATGGTGTGCAAAAGGTGTGCAAAAATCAACCCTTTTTTACCCCTAATGTGTTTTTTAAAGGTATAATGTGCGGGCAATGAGTACAATTTCGCGCATTTGTAAGTATAAAAAAATAAAGGACTTCTCGCGGAAGTCCCTTATTTTTAAGTAAGCCAGCTGTCAGGCTTGAACTGACGACCTGATGATTACAAATTAAGTGTGATTTGATGTTCTGTCTACGTTTGCGGGCGTTGGTGTGCAAAAAGTGTGCAGTATTATTTTGTTTTTTTGCGGCAAAGGCAAAATATTAAGGCAAATAAGCCACTTGCAAATGCCCATTCGGCGGGTTCGGGAATGGGTAGAGTTTTAAATGTTTTTAATCTTGATATATCATTTATTGCCATGTGAAAATCAAGTTCGCTTGCAATGTAAAAATCATCAATGGCTATCACCTCGTCGCCGCATTTGACCGTGAGCCGAGTGCTATCGTCAAAAAAATAAAGCTGAAAGGTTATTATATCCGCTCGCTCTATATTTGCAAATTTGTTGCAATTTTGAATCGTTTTGTTGCTGTAATATATATTACCTTGCGCGTCGATGTTTGCGTATGTTTTTTCGATTGAAATTGACCAGTTGCCATCGCTTCGCATGTTAAGGCAGAAAAATTGATTTGACCATTTGTTTGTTTCGGCGGGGTTTTTTGCGGGCGTGCCAAATGGCGCAATATAGATTTCTGGCGGGAATTCGTTCTCGCTATAACTAAACGATATGTCAAATTCAACTCCGTTAAAATCTTCGGTTGTTTTTAATTTGTAAACGTTGACATCTCCGTTGTGCGATTTTTTGTAAATGTCGGCAGTGCCTATAAGGTCAAAAGAGACAGAGGCAAACGCATTGACGGCGAATATTAAAAATAATGATATTAAGACTTTTTTCATGTTGCGCATTTTCTGCCGTTTTTTCGGCGGCGTCAAAAGTTTTTTTTATTTATTTTTAAAAAAAGTGTTGACAGGTGATTATACACCGCTTTTTATTGCCGAAAAAAATAAAGCGTTATGCCAAACAAACGAGACAGGTCAAAAGTCCAAGTTGGAGCTTTTATTCCGCGCGAGGTTCGCGACATAGCAAATAAAATCGCGGCTAAATATGGGATAAACATGTCCGATGAGATTTTAAAAGCCTATCAAAAGGTGATTGACATCGACCGAAACCGCTTTGAACGAGAAAAAAAGGAAAATAATGATGACCGTAAATGACGTTATAAACGAGCGAGCAATGCGTGAAAACACATCATTTGATGTTGCGGCTGAACGATATTTTTTTGACGCGCTCGAAATTGTAAAAAAAAAGGGCGGGTGTGTAAATACCCGTTCGACGGATTGCGTTAAGTCAAGTCATTCAGCGCAAAATTTTAAATGCAGGGTGTGTAAACACCCTATGGCGAAAAAATAATCATGACAAATTGCAGTGCAATCAGACGAATCGGACGCCCGCGAATCGACGGAGAGCGGCGCGTCAACTTTCCGCTCAGCCTGCCTTGCGGGCTGGCGGACAGGCTCGACAAAGCCGCCGCAAAGGCGGGCAAGACGCGCTCGGACTTTTCGCGCGAGATTTTGGAGGCGGCTATCGCTCCCGCCCCGAAATCCCGCTCATAGAACGATAGACGGCATAATAGGCGGGCATAGCGTCGGAGGACGGCTCCGAACGGGTTTGACAATACCCTCAATCAACACCGCCAAAACTTTAAAAAACCGAAACAATCATGGACAATCAAATCTTAACACTTTTAACGGAGATACGCGATAGCCTCGCGCAGCTGGTCGGCACGGCGGAGGAGCGCAGGCGCAACGCGCCGAAAGTCATAACAAAGGCAAAAGCCGCCGAGCTTGCGGGCGTTTGCGGCACGACGATTAAAAACTGGTCGCGCGAATATAGCGGCTTTCGCGTCGGGCGCAACAAGTACAGCGTCGAGATGCTTGGTAGAATTTTAACACTGAAAGGTCGCGAAGATGTACGAGCCTAAACGCAATACCGACTTTGTGCCTCCCATTAACGACTTTACGGAGCGCTACGACGAGCCAACGGTGGACGCACACAGCAATCCGCGCGAGGTCATTTGGGGGATTATTGCGAGCATGGTAGCGGTGCCCGTCTTGTACATTGCATTTTGTGCAGTGCTGGCACTGGGCGACATTTTTTAACATTTTTTGCGGCGGCTGTGTCCCTGATTTTGGACGCGCAAATTCCGCCGCTCTCAACAAACAACAAACAAAGAAGCCCGCCGTGTGGCGAGCTGGAATGGATAAAGAAATAAGGACAATAAATATGAATGCAGATAATAGTCAAGCAGAAACTCAAACTCCAAAGTACAAAGTCGGCGACGTCGTGTGGGCGCTTCTTCCCACCGAATACAAAAATAGAGAGGGAATGTTGATTGAACACGCAAAAATCACTGCTGTGGTTTTTGCGCGTTCGGGCGGGGCGACTACGTTTATGGGTTATGTACTGTCCGCCAACACCGAGTTTGGCTCAATCAAAGAGGCGGGCATATTTGCAACTCGCGAGGAAGCAGAAGCCTTTTCTGACGAGCTCCAAGCCCAAATAAAAGCCAAATCGGAGAATGAATAATATGGCGCGAGCGAAGAAACTGAACGCGCCGAAGCTGACGCAAATATCAATCAGTTTGCCCCGCGAACTCATTGGGCAGATTGACCAAATGGCGGCGTTGGACAATCGCAACCGGTCAAATTTCATATCAAACACGCTCCGCAAAATTGCGGAGGAAAAACTGAATGGAGGTAAATAATGGTAAAAAAACTTAAAATCAAATTTGTAAAATTCGAACGCGACTCAATCAAAGTCGAGGCGGTCGAAGCTCTGATTGCGAAAGGGGTTAAGTAATGGACTGCGAGAAAGAGCTACTGCTGCCAAAATGCAAATGCAAAAACAATGTTAAAGCCTCGCGAGGCAACGGATTTAAACACAAAGGCTGTTTCGGCCGCTCGGAAAAATCGAAAAAATAAAAGGCACGTATGAACGAAGAAATTACCACGAAAGATGCGCCGAAAGCGCAAATTGCACTCAACAAAAACGGCTTGCAACTGTCAAGCCTTGACGACATGTGGAGGTTTAGCCAGTGTGTCGTCAAATCGGGTTTTGCACCGAAGGGAATGGAAAAGCCCGAATCGGTTTTAATCGCAATTGAAATGGGTTTTGAGGTCGGTTTGTCGCCGATGGCGGCTTTGCAAAATACCGCAGTTGTAAACGGTCGCCCGACCATTTACGGCGATGCCGCGCTCGCGCTTGTGCGTGGCTCAGGGCTACTCGAAAGCTACGAAGAAAAGCCCGTCGGCGTTCGCGGCAAAGACGACTACGGCTACTGTGTTTCGGCGAAGCGTAAAGGAGACAATTCGACGTATTCAGAAACGTTCACGGTTGCCGATGCCAAGCAGGCTGGGCTGTGGGGAAAACCTGGACCGTGGAGTCAATACCCCGCGCGTATGCTCAAATTCCGCGCTCGCGGCTTTCTGTTGCGCGACGCGTTCGGCGACGTGCTAAAAGGAATGCGGACGTTCGAAGAGGTGCGCGACTATGTGGACGCGGACGTCGAGGTTGTCGCGGAAAAGCCGAAAAAGCAGACGCTGTTTAAGTCGGCGGCAAAGCCCGAAGCTCCCGACGCGCCGACAGTCGAGACGCCGAATTTCGACGATGCGCCCGAAGCTCCACAGGCGGCGGGCGGAGTGTTTGACGAACTCGCGCAAAGACTCGATGCGGAGGGTTTGACGCAAGCGCAATGTCTCGCCTACGCGAAGAAAAACAAGCTGACGGTAAATGGCGAAATCGACGAGTTCGGCGCGCGCAAAATCATAAACGCGTGGGACACGGTCGCCGAATTTATTGCGAGGGAGGAGGCGTAAAATGCCCGATAAAATCATAGATGAAAGGGGCGGAATGCCGTCGGCGTCGGCGATGACGCGCATTTTCAACTGCCCCGCGAGCTACAAGCTCAACGCCGCCGAAACGCCCGAAAATTCGGGCGCGGCGGTTGAGGGAACGACGTTGCACAGACACATGGAGCTGACCTACATGCCAAAAAAAACGCCCGAACAGGACGCGGAGCTTAAAGCTCTTGGAGCTGCGCTCAACAGCGAGCAGACACAGGTTCTGGCTTTTACAGAAAATGAGGTCGAAAAGGTCGCTCACTTTTTCGACGGAGAACGCCACCCCGAACAGCGGCTTTGGTCGGCAAACATGATGTACAGCGGACAGGCTGATATGTTGGTGCTTTCGCCCGACAAAAAAAGCGCAGTGATTATAGACTACAAATTCGGGCGTGGCGAAGTAGAACCCGCCGAGCGCAACTACCAGCTCGCCGCGCTTGCGGTGCTTGCCGCAGACAACTACGGCGTCGAAAACGTCCGCGCAATGATTATCCAGCCCCGCGCGTTAGATAAGGCGCGGCGCATAACAGCGTGCGAATACATAGTGTCTGACATCGAGCAGGCGCGTGAGGCGATAGATTCCGCCGTCAAATCCGCGCTGTACGCAAAGCAGCCCCGCGAGGCTGTCGGCTACTGGTGCAACTACTGCCCGTCTGCGTACCGCTGCAAGGCGGCGCAGGAGGAAATCGCGAAACAGTATACGCTTGCTGTGTCCACGCCCACGCTTGCAATCGGTAAGCATAACGCGGTTGACATGTTCGAAAAAGCAACGGTTGTAAAAAAGCTTTGCGATGAAATTTTAAAGCGGGTCAAGGAGTGGGTGTCGGCGAATCCCGACCACGGCACGGCGCTTGTTTTGACCGAGGGCGCACGCCGCGCAAAAATCGGCAATGCGGCGCAGGTATTCGAGGCGGTGGAAAGCGTCGGAATCACGCCCGCAGAGTTTGTCGGCGTCTGCGATGTCGGGCTTACAAAGCTTTTAACGCTTTATCACGACAAGCGCAAAAACGCGAATGAAAAGCAAACGAAAAAGGCGTCCGACCTCGAAGTTAAGCAACTACTGGCGGACAAGGGGCTTTTGACTTTTACGCAAAATGCGCCGACACTTGCGCTCGAAAAGGGAAAGGCTTAATAGTGGAGGGCTGGACTGCAAACGACATCGACGCGGCGCGGCGCAGAATGGGGACGAAAGCTCCCGTTCCGCATGCCAAAGCCGTGCGCCGCGCGTTCCACAAGGCGGGAGAGATGAACAAAACGGAAGCCGCGTATGCCGCGCATCTTGAAGCGCAAAAAAAAGCGAGGCTTATTGCCGACTACCGCTTTGAGGCGGTCAAGTTGCGACTTGCCGACAAGACGTTTTATACGCCCGATTTTGTCGTACTCGCGCCCGACGGCGTGCTTGAAATGCACGAGGTCAAAGGTTTCTGGGAAGAGGACGCCCGCGTGAAAATCAAGGTAGCGGCGGCTCAATTCCCGTTCCGTTTTGTGGCGATAACCCGCGACAAGGGCAACTGGGCATTCGAAAGTTTTTGAGCGATGAACCGAATGATTCCGGACTTTTCGAAAGACGACGCGATGAACAGCCTGTCGCTGCTCGCGGAGGTGTTCTTCCGCCGTCTTTGGAACAAAGCCGACGATTTCGGGCGCTACGACGCAAGACCGCTGATTTTAAAAGCAGAACTGTTTCCTCTCCGCGAAACAAGACTACCCGACATTTCCCGTTGCCTCCAAGAGTGCGAGGCTGCCGGACTGCTCGTGAGCTACAAAGCCGAGAATGGAACTTTTCTGCAAATCAGCAACTTCAACCAACGCGTCCGCGCGGCGAAATCAAAATACCCGCCGATGCCCGATGGTTGTCGGTCAAATGTCGGTCAAGTGTCAGACAGTAGACCGCGTGAAAAAGAAGATGAATCGGAAATATCTCCCTCACCGCGCGTACGCGAGGAAGGGTTTACTTTCGAAGAGGTCTTGACGGCGGCGAAAGACCCGAGCGTTGCGCTTTCCGAAGCCGACTGCAAGGCGTTTTTCGAGCACTACGACGGCGAATGGACCTACGGAAACGGACAGGCTATCACCAACCTTGCAACCGCCCTACGCCGTTGGAAAGCCAAAAAAGGCGCGTTCGACGGCAGACCGAAAGCGCAAAGCGTTATCGCGGACGACTACTCGCTTGAAAGGGCGTTTGAGTACATCGAGGGACGCAATCTCGGCGACTACGAGGGAGACCCGAGGGGCTCGGAAGCCCTCAAAAAATGGGCGGAAGACAACGGCGTATATGAGCGTCTACGCAACCGAAACGACAAGCTGTATAAGTACGTTTTTAAAACCAAATAACCAACCAAAAAAAAGGACACAATATGACGTTTGAAGAATACCAAAAACAGGCCGTATCATTTAGGACGGAATCGGCAAACAATGAAGAATATCTGACTCTCGGGCTTATTGCAGAAGTCGGAGAAGCTGCGGGCAAGCTTGCAAAGCGTAGGCGCGACGGCGTGTGGGACGAACGCGCGTTTATCAAAGAATTGGGCGACATACTTTGGTTTGTTGCGAATTTGGCGGACTTCTACGACGAATACCACGACACAGATTTATCCGCCGCGCTAAAAGGCTCTTTTAACAAAGACGCTTTTCCCGTCTTTTTTGGAAAAGCATACCAAATGATTCGAGTTGCCAATTACGCTGTGGAGTTGGTCAAAAGCGGGGACAGGTTCGCCGAACTTGTCGATGAGATTTGCGATTTGGCGGGCAGGTTCGGCTACACGCTCGAACAGGTCGCGGAAATCAACATTGCGAAGCTGCGCGACAGAGCCGCTCGCGGCGTAATTAAGGGCAACGGAGACGAAAGGTAAACTATGACAAAAAAACTAAAAATCAGATTTGTAAAGTGCGAGAAAGCTCTCGTAATGCAGATTTTGGAGCAGACGGGCGAGTTTATTGACACGGAGCACGTCGGACGCGAGGAACGCCCCGCGCTGTTCCGTGGCAGGATACTTCTTCGCGGGCGAGATGCCGACTACGATTTATTTCCAGACCCCTTTATTTTTGACAGCAACGCCAAGCGCGACGAATACTTAGCGAAGGTTATCGGCTGGATAACCGACGAGCAATTCACAAACGCGGGCGAATTGAAAGTCGGCGAAAAATGCGAATTCGCTGATGATTTGGACGGCGGGTGGTGTGATGGTAGATTGCTCTTTATTCTCCCGTCGAGATACAGCTTCCGCTACATATTCGCGACAGATGTTTTCATTCGCGGTTGGTCTTTTGCTCAATACGCTCGCCCGCTCGCGCAACGCATAGAGCCTAAAATCGACGTCGACGTTTACACTTGGGAAATGGGGGTGGCGCAATGAGCTACCTCGATAGAACTTTTTGCCCGCCAGAGCTTACAGACAAGCCCGACTGCGCGGAATGTTGGCGGAGGTTCGACGAGTACAAATACCGCATGCACTGTGCCCGAACGGGCTTTGACGAGGACGTAAGTTTTTCGGTTGGCAGACTTTGTGAATTAAATACCAGCCAAAAACAAGTTTCTGCAAAACTGGTACTTGATACAGAACATGCAGATAACAATACAAATGCAAAAAACGGAGGCGAAAGATGAGCGATTCCGAATTAGAAACGAAAATTAACAGAGCTATTGATATTCTCTGTATAAACGAGCCAACTGGCGGCTATGGGTTGGCGTTTAGCGGCGGCAAAGACTCGTGCGTAATAAAACAACTTGCGATTGAAGCGGGCGTCAAATTTAAGTCATTTTATAGCGTGACGACATTAGACCCGCCAGAGCTTGTGCGTTTTATTCAAACTCACCACAAAGACGTCCAATGGCTGCGGCAAAAACGCGCTATGCTGCGCGAAATGAGCGATTATAAACTGTTTCCGCCGAATCAATTTTGCCGCTGGTGCTGCCAAATCTACAAAGAGGGCTCGCTAAAAGAGTTTTCGGCGAAAATAATCGGTGTCCGCGCATCGGAGTCAATACGGCGGGCGCGGCTCTGGAAAGAGGTTGTCGAGGACTACGCATCAAAAAAACGCAAGATTGTTTGCTCGATTGTGGACTGGACTGACGAGGACGTTTGGATGTTTATAAGAGACCGCGAGCTGTCCTATTGCTCGCTTTATGACGAGGGATTTAAGCGGCTAGGGTGTATCGGTTGTCCCTTGTCTGGTGCTAAAAATATTAGGAGAGAGTTTGAGCGTTGGCCGGGGTTTGAGCACGCGTGGCGGCTGGCTTTTAGGCGTATGTGGGCAAATTGTCAAATCCGCCAAACAACGCCGTGCTCAAAAAAACCGTATTATGGATTGCGCTACAAAAACGGCGATGAGTGGTTTGAAGATTACATCGCAAACGCGGGGCGTATGACAATCCGCGAGACGTGCCAAATGGAGTTAATGTTTGTTGGAGGAATTGAAGATGAGCGATAAACTAAAACCGTGCCCGTTCTGCGGCGGAATGAATTTATATTACGCGGCAGGAAGATTTTATGCGGTCGAATGTAGCGATTGTGGCGCAAAAGTAGTTGGGGCTTTTAGAACAGAAGAAGAAGCCGCAGAGGCGTGGAACAATCGCGTACTGCCACCATTTACGCCCGACGAGTTGGACGCAATCCGCCGAAATGTACGCGACTGGCGGGCTGAACGCGAGTTGTCAAAAATCGAACAAAGCATTATTGACAAGTGCGACGACACATTGAAAGGAGTGCGATATGACACAGGCAACGTTTGACTTCGGACGGCTCGATTGGCGGTTTAACAAGTCGGGCAAAAATTGGGGTTGTTGGGAGGCGTCGCACGGCGCGTGGAAGTGCTCAATCAACGCCCGCCGCGCCGATGGCGTTTGTGTCGCTATCAGCAATCTTAAACGGCTTATAACGCCTGTTTTTGAGTTGCGCCCGAATGTGGACGAGGCAAAGCAATTTTGCCAAGACTGGCTTTTAAACGGAGGCGCAAGATGAGCGTTAAACTAAAACCGTGCCCGTTCTGCGGAGGACATGCGATTATTGACGGTTGCGACGACGGGCAGTGGATTGTCATTTGCAAGGAATGCGCCACCTCGATTGGCTACAATGAAACCAAACAAGAGGCAATCGAAGAGTGGAACTGGCGCATAGAGCCGACGTTTACGCCCGACCAACTCAAAGAAATCCGTCTAATGTTCGATATTGGGGTTCGCAAACTTCCCGATTCGCGTTGGGTTGAAATTTGGCAATCAATCGTCGATAAGTGCGACGACACGTTGAAAGGAGGAAATGTTGAATGAGCTACACTTATTTGCTGGAGTCGGGGGAGGTATCCTCGGCGGAATGCTACTTGGACATACCTGTGTTTGTGCCGTCGAAATCGAGCCTTTCTGCCGAAAAATCCTCTTGCAAAGACAACGCGACGGAATCCTGCCCCGCTTCCCAATTTGGGACGATGTGCGAACATTCGACGGGCGACCGTGGCGCGGGAAAGTCGATTGCATTTGCGGAGGCTTCCCCTGCCAAGACATCTCAGCGGCAGGCAAAGGCGCGGGCATCGACGGAGCGCGAAGCGGGCTGTGGTCAGAGTTCGCGCGTATTATTGGCGAAATTCGACCACACTACGCGTTCGTGGAAAACTCCCCAATGCTCGCTGTTCGGGGACTCGGACGAGTGCTTGGAGACCTTTCCGCGCTCGGGTATGACGCAAAATGGTTTGTTATGGGAGCTGACGACGTGGGCGCACCCCACAGGCGCAAGCGCATCTGGATTTTGGCGCACGCCCGACACGGGAGCGGGCGGGGAAATTTCCGCCGAAAAAGCCGCAGATTTTGCAATGAGGAAAACGAGGGCGTCGGGGAGTGTGATACAGCTCAGACTTTGCGACCAAGTTCGACACCCGCAACTATGGCCGACTCCGACCGTCTGCGGCAACAACAATCGCAAGGGGCTGTCCAAGACTTCGGGCGACGGGCTTGCGACGGCGGTTTTGACGTATCCGACGCCGAAATGCCAAGACGCGGGAGCGGCGTTATTCGACCGCCGCAAGGGCAATCTTGGCGAGGTGATACACGGCAAATACCTCAATGGTGGCAGCGCGACCCCGCAGACGAAGTCGGCGCGTTTGAATCCCAACTGGGTAGAGTGGCTTATGGGGTGGCCGATAGGGTACACAGACTTAAAGCCATTGGCAACGGACAAGTTCCGCTCGTGGCGGCAACAGCTTTTAACATTTTGAAAAAAGGATTTTAAGATGATAAATAACAGAAGAATTGAACGCTTTGTGGGCGCGTGGCTTGTGTTAATCGGCGCGACGTTGTGTTTCAGCGGCAACTTGAACCACGGTTTGGGGTTGGCTTTGATTGGGCTAATGGCATACCTTACAAACGAAGAGCTGTGCGCGAACGCGGTTTACGACCTACTAAAACGCAAAATCGACGAGCGGAGGAATCGGCAATGAAAAATACTAAAATAGAATGGTGCGACCATACTGTCAATTTTTGGTGGGGTTGCACGGAGGTTTCGGAGGCTTGCCAAAACTGCTATGCGCGAGCGATTGCAAAGCGTTTTAAGGTGGACTGTTGGGGCGATGACAAGCTCCGCTATGATATGGTTGTTAAAGAGCGTCGGGAGATTGAGACAAGCTCGACGCTTTCGCGCGAGACAATCGCCCGAAACAAGATTATCGGTTTTGCCAAAAGGGAGCATGCAAAGGAGTTTGGCAGGCAGTCGGCGGAGGCTTTTAACGCCAATCGTAAGCCGACGGAGCGTTATTTCAACTTTAAAAAAATGCTTTTAGGGTTGTTCGCCGCCGAAGTCGAAAAGCGCGGCGTGGACATCTCCAAAATCGATTTGCGAAACATCAACTACATAATCGGGGAGGCGCGATGACAACCAAGCTTAAAGGCTCCCGTCCGTTGTGGGCTAAATGGCTCTCGGTCGACAAGGACGGCTCTATGACTTATTTTAGCGACAAGCCGCGCCTCATAAAGTCTGGCGGTTTTTGGGCAACTAAGAGTATGCACTCTCGCTTTGAGCATGATTGCACCCCGCGCGTAGGCTTTGAGCGGTCATGGGCAAAATCTCTAAAAAAACTTAAAAGGGCATAAATGGCTACAAAATACAATTACAATGACGAATCGGCTCGTGTTGTTGTTAATAATATAAGCGATTTTTTAGGTGATAATCACCATATTTATAAACAAAAACAATTACAATTTCAGACAATGTTTATGCGTAATAAACAGATTTTCAGGCGCTGTTTTTCTCTCTTAAAGGACGCGATAGATTACCGCGACGAGTGCTTAAAGCATTTGCCAACGCCAAAAGCGCGCGGTTATGCGCGCGGCGGAAACACAAAAAAAATGCATGCGATGTTTAATATTTATCCAAACATTTGCGAAACTTACCGCGTTATTTTATCAACCGAAAGCGGCAAAATCCGAAAAAGCTTCAATGATATCGCCCGCGCTCGTCAATGGCGCGATGAGCAGATACGGCAGCGCGGGGTTGTGGAGCCGAGCAAAATTTCGACAAACAAAATACAGTCGTATTCAGATTTGTCGGACAAAACAATGGTTTTCGCGGACTCTGACAATATCCGCGACCGTTTCGACGCAATAGATTTCGGTGACTGGGAGGAGTTTAAATGAGGGACAGCTTGGGTATTAAAAAAACATGCGAAAACTGCGCAGAAGCTTGTTGTGATAAGCTGCCCGCGTGGAAATGTAAGGTTTTATTTCGCCCGTCGGTGGACGCGCTAAAAAACAGAATTACCGAATTAACCCGCGAGGTAGCGCAGTTAAAAGCAATCAAAGATATAGACGGGCTAAAAAAACTTTTGAAGGAACAAATCGCATATCTTGCGATGATTTTAAAATCAAAAAACGATGGATTAAATTAATATGGATTACAAAATAAAAGCGATAACAGACGCGATTAGGCGACTCGCCGACGCAATCGACGATGAGTTTAATAGCGACGAAATTAAATGGTATCCGTGTGTTGAGCGCGGCGGCGTAGTCAATAAGCCAAGCCATATTCCGCCCACAACGATGGCTTTAAAAATCGATGAGCTGGGCGACAAATATTTATTCGGCGCGGAAGATGTCATGTTTATTAATTATTATTACGACATGCCGTTTGTTATAACGGATTTAATATTTAAGTACAAAGGTAAAATAACCATTGAGAGATTAACACGCACGCCAAGAGGCGTGATTGAGTCAAAGATGGAGCGACTCTTGGGTTATGTGCCGATATTTAATGAGTATGGCAAATTTATCAATCCGCCCGCATGGCGGGAAACTTCGTCGAATTGGAGGCAGAGTTAAATTATGGATAAAGACGAACTCTTTAAAATACGCATTATTTCACTTGCCGCAATTATATTGTGTTTAGGCGTTATAATATTATGCTTGTGCGACCCGACGCAATCGTTCGGCAAAACCTTTTGCCTTGCGGTTGCCTCGGGCGGAATCGGCTACATTGCAACGTGGAATTTGATATTAACTTTGCTATGAGCCACGAGCACCACAACGCCACGTGGCACAGGCTCTCAAAGCAGGTCTTGTGTCAACGTCCAATATGTCAAGACCCGTTCGGCTACCATGTCAAGACTGGGCGTTTTGCGCGTGCAACATGTGTGCACCACATCGAGAGCGTCAAGGTTGCGCCCACAAGGCTGTTTGATAGCGACAACCTACTTGCACTATGTCAAACGTGCCACGACGCCATACACTCCAAGCGGGACGCTTTGTATGTAATGCTAGCGGCTGGCATTGACATCAACCGCGTCGCCAAGGTGGTTGCAACTCGTGGACTCCCCGAAAGGGGAGGGGGGGTGAGTTAACTTTGACCTCGCCTCAATTACCAAGCGCCTTTCGTCGGTCGTGAGAATGCGGAGTGTTTCATGGGGGTATCCCAAAACCTATTACTATGTAGTTGCCTTAATGATTTTTTTCTAAAAATGCAAACAAAAAAAGCCAAAACTAAAAAACAGACAGCGTCCGAGTCCGACTTTATGTATCTCGGAATTTCGGACGAAGCAAAAACTATCTTTGACGCAATCGCCGCGAGCTACCCTGACGATATCAGGGTTGCGCTTGATTTTGCGACGCTCGCAATATTCGCCGACAGCGTCGTTAAGCTCGAACACATCAACCGCAAATTCGGAGAGAAAGACCTTTGGTACAAGACGCCGAAAGGCACATATACCGCCCACCCTGTCCGCGACGAAAAAAGCATGTTGCAAAAGCAAATCCACTATTGCTCGGCGCGGCTCGGCTTGACGCCCGACGCCCGCAATAAAATCAAACTCGACCTTGCGCAAATCGGCAAAAGCGAGACAACGACGGGACGCAAGCCTAACAAGCTCGACGTACAAAAGCGCAAATCCGACGAAATCGCCGAAGAGTTTTGCTAATGACCATACCCCGCACAGACGCAGCCGCAGTCAAGGCAACACCCGCTTATAAGTGGGCGTTTGACGTCGCGACGGGCAAAGACATACAATGCGAGTACGTCAAACTCGCGGCGGATAGATTTTTGCGCGACCTCAAACGCAAGGATATTTATTTTGATGTGAACGAGTACGAGCGTATCAACCGCTATTACTCAATGTTTTTGCATACAAAAGGGCTTTTGCGCGGCGAGCGGTTTGTACTGCGCCCCGACCAACAATTTATCGTAGGGCAGCTTGTCGCATGGAAAAATCGCGAAACGGGCGAGCGACGCTTCACCGACGCCTATAAAGAGGTTGCACGCAAAAACGGCAAGTCGTGGGAAGCTGGCGGACTCGCGGGCTACCACCTCACAAGCGCGGGCGAATCGGAGGCGGAAGTGTACACCCTCGCGACGTCCGAAAAACAGGCGGGGGAATCGTGGAAAGCGTTTCGGTCGATGTCAAAGACGTGCTCCAAATACGCTAAAACGCTTGAATACCGCACGGGCGAAATCCGACACCCAAAGAGCGGGGGAATTTTTGCGCCACTACCGAGCACGGGCGAAAACCTCGACGGCAAAAATCCGAGCTTTATAATCACGGACGAGTACCACCTTTTTCGGCAAGTGCACGACGAGAGCCGCGCGTCGCTTCGCGGCGGGGCTGGGGCGCGTGAAAACATAATCGAATACAAAATCACGACGGGCGGCTCAAATACGTTTGGGAGCTGCTACGAAGAACGGCAACGGGCAATCAACGTATTGCGAGGCACAATAGACCTCGATATGTATTTACCCATCGTCTTTACGCTCGACAAGGGCGACGACTGGACGGACGAGCGCAACTGGCGCAAGGCAAACCCCGCGCTTGGCATATCCAAGAGCTTGAAATTCATGCGCAACGCATTCGCGCTTACACAACAGTCGGCGCGGGCAATTTCGGAATTTAAAACAAAGCAACTCGACCTTTGGACAAACGAAGTTTCGGCGTGGCTCAACGTGGACGAATGGCGTGCGCTTGAAAAAAAACTGCCCGAAGAAACGCTCGCGGGCAAGCGGTGCATAGTCGGTATGGACCTAGGCGAAACAAACGACCTCACCGCCTTTGCAATCCTTTTCCCGCCGCAAGACGGACTTGATAAGTGGTACTTGCGCATGCGCTTTTTTGTACCGCAAGTCGGCGCAATCGTCCGCGAGTCAAATAAAGTGCCGTATTTCAGCTGGGCGACACAAGGCTTTATGACGTTCAGCGGCGAAAAGCGCGTTGAAATGCGACAGATAGCAGCCGACATGCTCAAAGACTTAGCCAAATATGACGTGCAGTTTTTGGCGTATGACGCGTGGAAATCAAACGTCATCGTCGAGGCGTTTAAGGGCGCGGGCATCGACTGCCGCCCGATAAAACAGTACTATCAACAGCTGTCGCCCGCAAGCTGCCTGTTTGCGGAGCTTATCGACAGGCAGGACATTTTGCACGACGGCAACCCTTGCATGGCATTTTGCGTCGGCAACGTAGTTGTGGACTCAGACCCCAACGGAAACATTAAGCCGAACAAAAAACGCTCGTCCGAAAAAATCGACGGCGTCGCCGCGACGATAGACGCGCTCGCAGGCTATATCATGGAAACACAAAAGGAGTCTGAAAAAATCATCGAAGATTGCCCCGTACATTTATTTTAATAACAAACAACCAACGGACATTAAAATGAACGAAGAAACCAACGAAAAATACTTGACCATAAAAGAGCTGTCCTACGAGCTCGACAAGCTCGGACTTCCGCATTCGCGGCAGTTTATCAACAAAATTCGCGCCCGCGCAAACTTCGTCGCAAATCGCGGCAGGCTGTCGGAAGTACTAAAAGTGTTAAAATGTGTTAATCCGCGCGAATCTGTGTCAAACTCGGATAATAAATAAAATAGAGCCCGCCGAAATATTCGCCGTTAATAAGCCCTGACATGGGGCTTATTTCGTTTTTTAGAGACCGACGCTTGGAGAGAGCCGCCCGCGAAGAACGCGCGGCGGGAGTAGCCCTGACGCTCTCGCAAATGGCACTCGGTGCCCGCACTCTCGGCGGAATGTCCGTGTCGCCCCTGTCAATGCTCGGCGTAGCCGCAATATTTGCGGCAATCCGCATACGCGGCGAGAGCTTGGCGAATATGCCCCTGCGCATTACGCGCAAAGTCGGACGCGAAAAAAAGGCGTCGCCGCTCGAAGACCTGCGCCGACTCTTGCAAGACTCGCCCGACGGTCAAATCACCGCAACGCAGTTTTTGCAAACGCTCGAATCAAACTCATGTTTGACGGGTTGCGCGTACGCGTACATCGAGCGCAACATTTACGGCGAGCCGCTCCGAATTTTACCCCTGCCGAGTTATGAGGTAAGCTACTGGACGCGCGACTGGAATGAACCCACGCAATACCTCGAATACAACGTGCGCGGGCAACGCGTGCCCTCGTCTGACCTCATTATCATACCGTTCGGGCAAGTATACCCGTATTGGCAGACGCTGCGCCCGTCGGATATTTTGAGCAAGCCGATAGCACTTGCGCAGGCGTTGGATTACGAGGCTTACAACCTGTTCAAAAACGGTTGCAACACGTCGGGAGTATTGCAGACAGACGGCAAACTTTCCGAAACCGCGCTCGCCCGCGTCAAAGAGTATTTGACGGAGTTTTCGACGGGCGGTAAACGCGCGGGCGGCCTTATGGTGCTCGAAGAGGGCTTAAAGTACGCGGCCGCGCGAATGACAAACAAAGACGCGGAATTTGTCGAACTCAAAAAACAGGCAATCCGCGACGCGTCCGCAGTCTGGGGCGTGCCGAGTTTTCAGCTCGGCGACGGCGAGAAAGCCAACTATTCGTCGCAGGAAGAACAGAATCGATACTTCCTTTATACGACAATGATGAGCCGCGCAAAGCTCATCGCAAACGAGCTTAATAACAAGCTGCTCACCCCTGCAAACCGCGCCGCTGGCGATTATATCGACTTCGACCTGCGCGGAATCCTCGGCGGCTCGATGAAAGACCGCGCCGAATATTACACAAAACTATTTAACATGGGCGCAATAACAATCGACACCATCGACGAAATGGAGGACTTGCCCATTGTCGGCGGAGAAATGGGACAAATGCGCTTTGTTCAGCTTAACATGCAGACGCTTGAACAGTTTGCCAAGGCGGCGTCTGCACCCGCAACCGAAACGGAGGAAAAATGACAAACGATAAAATCGAACAGCGCACGCTTGCCGCAAAAATGGAGGTGCGCGAAAACGCTGAAAAGCAAGCTGAAATCTTCGGCAAGGCAATACCGTTCGACTCTCCGAGTTTGCCCATTTGCGGCGATTTTACCGAGTTTATCGCGCCCGACGCGTTCGACGAATCGCTCGAATCGAACGCCGAAATCATGCTCCTCTACGCGCACGATTGGAGCGCACCTCTCGCCCGCAGAAGCGCGGGCAGACTGACGCTTGAAAAGCGTGAAGACGGCATTTATTTCAGCGCGACTCCGCCCGACACAACGCGCACGCAAGACCTTTTGAAAGACATCGAGGCGGGCAACGTCAAGGGCAATTCGTTCGGCTTTACCGTCGAAAAGGACGAGTGGGAGACCGACGAAAGCGGGCGCACAGTCCGCCGCATTTTACGCGGAACGCTGTATGAGATTTCGGCGGTAGTAGACCCTGCGTACCCCGACACCACGCTTGCCAAGCGTTCGCTCGACGCCTCAAACGCCGCGCGGAACGCCGTAAAAATGAATTTGCGCAAGGCGAGACTAAGGCTCTTGCAAGCAAAATCGAAAATCAAAATCAAATAAAAAAGGATAAAAATTATGACACTCGAAGAGGAAAGAAAGGAATGCCTTGACCGCGCCGCCGCGCTTATGAAAAAAGTGGAGGACGAGGGCAGGGCAATGACCGAAGACGAACAAAAACAGTACGACGCCGACATTGCCCGCGCCGAAGAAATCGACAAGGAGCTCGAATCGCAAGCGGAACGCGCGAAGAAACTCGCCGCCATACAGCAGAGAGCGCAAGCAGTCCGCTCGGCGGTTGTAAACCCGCTTACAAATCGCGGCACGTTCGACGGCGGACAGAATGCAAAAGACCTCGGCAAATTCTCGCTCGGCAAAGCCCTGCGCTCGCTTGTAAATCGCGGCGCGATTGACGGCGTTGAAAAGGAGGTTTTCGACGAGGGCGCGGCGGAAGCACGCAACAGCCAAGTCGGCTTCGACCCCCGCGCGTTGGTAATCCCCGCGTCCGCGCTCCGCGCACTCTCTCACCGCGCGACAAGTGTTGCGGGCATAAGCGGCACGACCGTACCCGTTGATGTGTACCCGTCGATTTTCGAAATGTTCCGCAACCGCCAAGTGCTCACAAAGCTCGGCGCAACGGTATTGGAGGGACTCTCGGGCAACATCAAAGTCAACACGCAGACGGCGGCGGGCACAAACACTGTCGGCGTCATCGCCGAAACCGCAAAGGCTACGGAGCTTGACCCGACGCTCAATGCAATCACCCTGTCGCCCCACCGCATCGCGGCGTATACGCAGCTGAGCAACCAGCTCATCATGCAGTCCACACCGTCGGTCGAATCGTTCGCGATGAACAACCTCGTAAAGTCGATTATGACGGCTTTTCAAGGCTTGGTTTTTGCGGGCGACGCAAGCGCGGCAATCAAGGGCATACCCAACACAACGGGCGTAAACGTGTCGAATGTCGCAACCGCAAACGCTCCGACGTGGGGAGAAATTCTCGCGCTCATCGCGCCGCTTGCGGGCTTGGATTTTGACATCCAGCGTTCGGGCTTCGCGCTTAACGCAACCGTCATGACCACGCTAATGACCACGCTCAAATCCGCAAACAACTTTGAGTTCATCATGTCCGAATTTTTCAACTCGGACGGGCTAAAATCCCTTGCGGGGCTTAAAGCGGCAATCACAAACAGCGTCGGTTCGAACATCATCTTCGGCGACTGGGAGTCGCTGTTTATCGGCATGTGGGGCGGAGTCGGACTCGTCTACGACCCCTACACGCAGGCGAAAAACGGCTCCGTCGAAATCACCGCCGAAATCTTCGCCGACGCCCAGCTCGGCAACCCCGCGCTGTTCAGCGTGCTCTCCATGGCAAAGGCGGGCTAATCGCTTTTGATTGTTTGGTTTATACGGCTCCGCGCGTTGTCCGCGCGCGGGGCTTTTCCCCGAAAACAAAAAAATGTTAGAAAAAATGAAAATCAAGATTGTAAAGCGCACGAATATCAACGGCAGAGTAGTAAACATCGGCGACGAATGCGACGCAAGTTTTATAAGCCCCGCCGACCTGCGCACGCTTTTAAATTGCGGTTGCGCCCGCGTCGTAAAGGAGACCGCGATAGTCGAAACGGCGGACGCGACGCCCGCGACGGAAACCGCCGACCACGCCCCCAAAGCCAAGCGAAAGGGTAGATAGTCAATGCGCTTCGACGGGCTTATAGTCAAGGAGAGCGGGGCGCAGACAGTGCTTACGCTCGCCGAAATAAAGTTGCAGTTGCGCGTACTCGACCAGTTCGACGACGCAAACATTTCGGCGTGCATGGAGTCCGCCGTCGCGTATGTTGAAACTTTCATCTGGCAGAGCCTCCGCCCGCAAACGCTCGTCGCAAGCTATACGCCCGACGGAACGGGCTTCGCGGAGCTGTTCCGCGCCGCGTTCGATGAGCTGCTCTCCGTCAAATACTACGACACCGACGGCGCACTGCAAACCATAGATTTAAGCTCCGTATCCGTTGACGACTCGCTTTTTGTGCCCCGCGCATATTTTGCCGAACCGAAGACCGACCCCGCGCGTTTCGGCGCGGTGAAAATCACCTACAAGACACGCGCCCTGCAACCCGTTTCCGCGCAAATCAAACAGGCGGCGCTCGTAGCCACGGCGCAGTTTTACGACGAGCGCGACAACCCCGATTTAACCGCAGTGGACAACCTGCTGCGCCCGATTGCAACCCGATATTTACTTTAATTATGGAAAAACAATTCCCGTTAGTTTTAAACATAACAAAGCCGATAGACCCGCAGAATCGCATTAGATTCTTTCGCGGCGACAATGTTCAGTTCGTCTTTTCATACACCGACGGCGCGGGAAACGTGCCGTCGATAATATCAGAGGCGGTAAAGTTGCGCGTTTACGCAAAAAAAATTTATGCCGACGGCGTAAAAAAGGAGGAGCTGCCCGTTTTTTCGGGCGAATTTGACGACAAGGAAGTGGCGTCGTTTAGCAGTCTGCAAACGGCGGGAGACGCGGGCAACTACCTTATGGCGGTAATATTGCTCGACACGTCGGGCAACATAATTACGGCGCAGGGAGTATATCTCGACCTGCTCGAAAACGGCTACGCGGGCATCTACCAGCCGTCGCCCGATTTTCGCGACCAAGTGCTCGACGCGCTCGCGCAAGCGCAACAGGCGGCGGAAAACGCGGCTGCGTCCGCAACGTCCGCGCAGGACAGCGCAACGGCGGCGGAAATGTCGGCAAATAATGCGCAAAGCTCGGCAAACGCGGCGGAAAGCTCCGCGCAGTCCGCCGAGGCGTCGGCGGGACTTGCCGCGCAAAACGCAAGCGACGCGGAGGACGCAAAAGACGCGGCAGTCGCCGCAAAAAACACGGCAACCACACAGGCGGGGCTTGCGTCCGACTCTGCCGACAACGCGGCTCTTGCCGCGCAACAGGCGCAACAGGCAGCGGCGCAGGCGGTCGAAATCACAGACCCAGAGGGCTGGCGAACCGATACCCGCGCGATGATTGCGCGTCTTGCGCTCGCAAAGTCCGACAACGGCACACTTTACTTCACGGGCGGCTCGGCTTCGGCGACTCCCAACCTTGCGTTCGATACGCTTTCCGTGCTCTTCAAAACCGACTTCGACTTCTCCGTTCCGCAGACCGACCCCGTTTTCTTCCCGTTCTATGTAGGCAAGACAACGTTCGGCAAATTTATTCACGTCCAGTACGGCAACAACAACACGCTTCGCGCCTTGATAAACGGTGTAATCGTGGGGCTTTTCAACCGCGCCGACATCGCCGCTCTCGTCGGCGACGGACTCAATGCCCTTGCGTTTGTCTTTAAAAAACTCTCCGACGGAAACATTCAGACTTCGCTTTTCGTCAACGGTGTCGGGGTTCAAAACCGCGCGACCGCAACGGCGGAGTATCCGACTCTCGACAGCTTTCTTTCGATAAACCGTTGGGGCACTACGAGCGTCTACGCGGGAACGGTTCGCTATTCCGACTTCTGCATTTTAAACTTCGATGTTTCCGCTTCCGACGCTCCGTATTCCCTTGCCGACTACCAAGCGGGCAAAAGGCTTCCGCCGAGTTTGACGGGCGTGCAGCTCGCGCTCGGAAACTACACAATCGCCCGCAATACGACCACGAAACTTATCAAGGACGCGTCGGGCAACGGCAATGACGCAACCGTGAGCGGCGATGTTGCGGGCGACATGGACG
>ERZ1034878.249-NODE-249-length-29369-cov-10.838575_pt1 | contig 29369 bp, 28 predicted proteins | sample MGYA00520593_ERZ1034878 | MGnify/ENA primary metagenome ERZ1034878 (study PRJEB33766, sample SAMN09781724) | gut metagenome | biome: gut microbiome | host: Homo sapiens | place: Madagascar | study: EMG produced TPA metagenomics assembly of the PRJNA485056 data...
AAAGCATTTTTAATGATTGATTTTAATTCCATTATTTCATCATTTCTTGTTTTTTCTGTTCTACTTTTTCAATATGAATTTTATTTTCGTTAAGTCTATTTTTTACAAAACCGTACAGCAAATAAATAATTGCGCCAAAACCTAACCATACTGGGAATAACAAAGCCGAGCCTGATGGCTGCATTGATTTGTAAAGCATTAATCCGCCGCAGCAAATTATGCCTAACGCTGGAGTTACAGGTGAGAACGGAACTTTGAACGGTCTAGGTCTTTCCGGATCTGTTTTTCTTAAAATCAAAACTGCAACACATACGATTATGAAAGATGTGAATGTTCCGTAGTTACAAAGCTCGGCAGCAACGTCAAGGTTAAGAGTTAAAATTCCTACAATTGCCAACAAGCCGACAGTCCAAGTCAAAAGAGCCGGAGTATGGAATTTTGGGTGAAGTTTTTGAAATCTTTGAGAAATGAAGTGGTCTCTGCTCATTGCGTACAAAATTCTTGTTGCGGCCATTTCTAACACCAATAATACAGATGTTAAGCCGGCAAGTGAACCGATTGAGATTAAACCTGCAGCCCAGTTCATTTTCAACATTGTCATGCAATAAGCCATAGGAGCTTTCAAAAATGCCATAGGAACAGTTCCTGACGTATCTTGCAAACCTGTCAGAACAAGTGCAACTAAAACGTACACGATAGTTGTAATTATTAAAGATCCGATAATTCCGATTGGCAAGTCTTTTTGAGGATTTTTACATTCTTCGGCAGCTGTTGCCAAAGCATCAAATCCAATATATGCAAAGAAGATTAAAAAAGCACCGGCGAAAATTCCTGCTGCGCCATGTGGTGCAAACGGAGTCCAGTTTTCAGGTCTTACAAAGAATGCTCCTGCAACTACAAACAATGCAATTACCGCAAGTTTGATAAATACCATTACACCGGCCATTTTGGTAGAATCTTTTGTTCCTTTTACCAAAATCATTGTGATGAGTAAGACAATAAGAATTGCCGGTAAATTAATGCAAATAGGTAATCCAAACAATGTTGGAATGTGTGTTGTAGGATTGTCTGCAACTATTTTTGCAGCAGAAAAACTGTCGTTTACTAACCAAACAGGCGGGTGAGCCAACCATGCCGGTAAAACGTGTTCAAAACCGCTTAAAAACTGAACAAAGTGGTTTGACCAAGCACAAGCTACGGCAATAAATCCGATAGCGTATTCAAGCATCAAAACCCAACCGACCATCCAAGCGGCAAATTCGCCTAATGTAGCAAAAGTGTATGTGTAAGCACCACCCGCAACCGGAATCATTGTTGCAAATTCTGAATAACATAATGCTGAAAAAATACACGCAAACGCTGCTATTATCATAGAGATAACCAGTGCAGGTCCTGCTCCAAGAGATGAACCGTCGGCACTTCCGGCAGCGGCAATTCCGACTACCGCAAAAATTCCTGATCCGATAATCGCACCTACACCAAGAATGATTAAGTCAAATACCCCAAGGGTCTTTTCTAACCCCTCAGCTTTTGCTTCTGCAAGCATTTCATCAGGATTTTTAATCCTTGTAATTGTCTTTAAAAAGTTGCGAGTAAATGTCGCACGGTGAAATTTTTCAGCCATCTATCTTCCTTATATTCTTATATTGTTATTTTTTGCAAAGAGGAAATCCCATTTCTTCTCTTTGTGCTACATACAGTCTTGCAACGGCAGATGCCATTGTTCGAACTCTGTTAATAAAGTTAATTCTTTCATCTTTACTGATTACGCCTCTCGCATCAAGCAAGTTGAATGTGTGAGAACATTTCAAAACGTAATCATAAGCAGGCAAAACAAGTTTTGCATTAATACAATTATCAACTTCTTTCTGATACAAATCAAATGCCGTAAATAAAGCTTTTGAATCGCTAACTTCAAAATTGTATTTAGATTGTTCAATCTCGTTTTGCAAGTAAATATCGCCATATTTCAATGTATCATTCCACATAATATCGTAAACAGATTCTTTGTTTTGAAGATACATTGCGATACGTTCCAAACCGTAAGTCAATTCAAGTGCAACCGGCTTAACTTCAACTCCGCCAACTTGTTGGAAATATGTAAATTGAGTAATTTCCATACCGTCAAGCCAAACTTCCCAACCTACACCTGCAGCACCAAGTGTTGGAGATTCCCAGTTGTCCTCAACAAAGCGAACATCGTGTTCTTTTAAGTCAATTCCCATTGCTTCCAAACTCTGTAAATAAAGTTCTTGAGCATTGTCAGGAGATGGTTTTAAAATAACCTGAAATTGATAATAATGTCCTAATCTGTTAGGGTTTTCACCATATCTTGCATCTGTCGGTCGTCTGCAAGGTTCAATCATTGCAGTGTGCCAAGGTTCAGGTCCCAATGAACGCAAGAATGTCGCAGGATTCATTGTAGAAGCCCCTTTTTCTATATCATAGGGCTGTTGAATAATACAGCCGTAGTCCGACCAAAATTTTTGTAAATTAAAAACTAGTTCTTGAAAATTTAATGCCATAACATATTCCAATACAATTGTACTAATTACACTTATTTGCACGCATAAATATTTGCGTGCTTATCTATGCTACGACGAACATAGCATAATTGCAAATTTTATGTTAAAAATATTAAGGATAGCGAATGGAGAAGTTATGGCAGATAAAATTATAATATTTTCAGGAAAACAGTATGCCGGCAAAGATACAGCCGCAAAAATTTTGCTTGATTCCATGCCGGAATTTAGAAGATGTGCGATGGGGGACATAATAAAATTAACTTATGGCAAAGAAAAAGGTTTGAGTTATGACGAAATAGAAAGAAACAAAGCCAAATATCGTGCAGATTTGATTACTCTTGGTAATTGGGGACGTACGCAGAGTCCTGATTACTGGCTTCAAAAAATTGTTGAACAGGACGGAAATATTGTTGTTACTGATGTTAGAATTCCGCATGAATATGACGTTTTCAAAAAAGCCGGAGCAATTTCTATAAGAATTGAAGCAACTCGTGATGTGCGTGCAAGTCGTGGGCAGCTTATAGGTGAAGATGATATTACAGAAGTCGGACTTGACGATGTGAAAGACTGGGATTATGTGGTTGTGAATAATTCTGATTATGAATTGCTTAAACGTAAAATGTTAGAAGTGACAGAAGATATAAAGAAGAAATATTAATATTTCTAATAATTACTCCCCTCTTCCGCAGTTCTAATACTCGCAGAGGTTCGCAAAGAACCGTGACCTGTCTTGAATTTGCTCCACGCTCCCAGAGTTCCGCAAAAACAATTTTTTGCCCTCTTTGGTAAATCAAGAAAAACTTCTCGGCAGGGCTACGTGCGTAGCACTTGTAGTTTGCTCCATCTGCTCGCTATCCGGACTCGTTAAGCACTCCGTCCGTCCGCAAATCCGCTCCACCCTAGGAAAGGTGAGTTTCGTTTGGGGTAAGATTTTTAATTATAGCCTCTGTAAACTCTGTATTTGTAGCTTTTCCGCCGATATCTAACGTAAAAATTCCATCGGCAAGTGTTTTGAATAATGCTTTGTTAATTTGTTCTGCCACATCGTTTTCTCCAATATATTTGAGCATTTCGATTGCAGAAAGCAAAAGGGCTGTTGGGTTTGCTTTGTTTTGCCCTTTGATATCAGGTGCAGAGCCATGGACAGGTTCAAATACAGCACAATCCAAACCAATATTGGCACCTTGCGCAACTCCGAGGCCGCCGATTAATCCGGCACAAAGGTCTGAAACAATGTCGCCATAAAGATTTGGAAGAACTAAAACGTCAAATTGTTCAGGTTTTTGGACAAGTTGCATGCAAAGATTGTCCACCAAGATTTCCCGAGTTTTGATTTGTGGATAATCTTTTGAAATATTTCTAAAACATTCCAAAAATAAACCGTCAGAAAGCTTCATTATATTAGCTTTTGTAACTACACAAACTTCGTGCCTATTGTTTTTTACTGCATAATCAAATGCGAATTTTGAAATTCGTTCAGATGCCTTACGTGTAATGATTTTAATGCTTTCGGCTGTGTCATTGTCGATTTGACGTTCTATTCCTGCGTACAAATCTTCTGTATTTTCACGTACAACGACGATATCAACATTATCAAATTTTGTTTTTATGTTTGGTAAATTTTTACAAGGGCGAAGGTTTGCGTATAAATCTAATTCTTTTCTAAGTTGTACATTTACAGAGCGAAAACCTTTTCCAATCGGGGTTGTAACAGGTGCTTTCAGTGCGACTTTATTTTTTTTTATTGACTCTAAAACGCGTTTTGGAAGTGGCGTTCCTTCTGCTACAATTACATCAGCTCCAGCAGTTTGTAAATCCCAATCGATTTTTAACCCCGTTGCATCAATGATTTTTACGACAGAGTCTGTAATTTCAGGTCCTATCCCATCTCCGTTGATTAGTGTTATTTTGTGCATTTTGCCCTCCAATGTTATTATAAGCTTATGTTTTGATTTTTACCTATTGTTAACAAAACTTAATAAAATTTGTTAGAAAAGCAATTTTGTAAACCAAAACTTTTTTATATATGTAAGGTAGGTAAAAAATAGGTAGGTTAATTATGAACGTTAGTTCAATTGGTTCTTATGTAATGCGTGGTATAAAAATGTATCCTGATTTTGTTTTGGGAACGGGAAATGAAGCTTTTACCAAAGCATTAAAAGAAACAGTAAAAAACAGAGGCAGTCAAGGGTATTTTAGTTCAGTTTGGCAAGGGACTAAAAAAGGCTTTTTGGCTTCTGAACAGCATAATGCTAAAATGCTTGAACGAGATGGAAACTTCTGGAAAAGCACTTGGAAAGCTCTAAAAACTACTCCTCATAAAATTAGCCAAGGTTGGAAAGTCGGAGGACAACTTGCACAAAAAGCTGGAAAGACAGGTTTGTCAAAATACTGGGCACAAACCAAAGGCGCATTAAGTGGTTTGGGCAAAAGAATGCCATTAATAGGGACTTTGATGGTTGCTGTAACAGAACTTCCTAATATCTATTCTGCATTTAAAGACTTAGGCTTCTTGGGCGGAGTAAAAGAAGTTGGGAAAACAGGACTTCGTCTAGGTGCCGGCATGACTGGTGCAGCAATCGGTCAAGCACTTATTCCAATTCCAGGTATTGGCGCATTAATTGGCGGTTTAGTAGGTTATATGGTTGGCGATGGGCTTATGAGCAAAGTTGTTGGAAAATCCTATTCTGAAAAGAAAGCCGAGGCAGAAGAACAACAGCAACAAGCTATGGCACAAGCAATGCAACAACAAGGAATGCAAATGCCACAGGTTGGACAAAATTCTGAAGCCGGACAACTTGCTCAGAATACAACTATTCCGCAAATTAATATCCCAACTCCGACTATAGCTCCTCAACAGTTGATGGCAATGCAACAGCAATTGTATGGTAGCAGTGGCGCAATGAATGATGATTTTATGGCAAATATGTCTGGTATGAATAGTAATCCATTCGGAAAATTAAATTATACTTGTTAGATGTATTAAAAACCTCTTCTTATTGAAGAGGTTTTCTTGTTTACAATTCTTAATACAATTCTTATATTTAAGCAATTTAAGAAGGAAATAATTTTTATATAATATATACGGGGAATTTATAAAGGGAAATAATATGACAACTGTTGATGCTACAAAACAGGCTTCTATTCAGCGTGTTGCAGATTACGTCTACAACGTGCAAGAAGAATTGCCGGCAAAAACAACTCAAGATGAAATTCATGAACTTGGGCAAAATATACTATTTGGCACACCTCTAATGATTGGAATGCCTTTTGTTGCCAATATGGCTAAAAAACCTTATTCAGTTTGGCAATATATGCAACAAAATCCTGGAATAAGCTGGTCACAAGCAAATGACTTTTTATCTGCTCAAAGAGCACAGGAAAAACAAGCTTTGCAATATTTGAAAGATCCAAATAGCAGATGGCTAACTATGAAAAACAAGCAATTGTTTAATAGAATTCAAGGCTTAAATGCAGAAATTCCAAGCTATAATTTAAATCAAGATATCTCAAAATTACAAGGTAAAAAATTAATAAAATATCAAAATGCAAAGCTTAGTTCTAGTTACTATGGCGAAGCAAGAAGACTCATAGAAGAAGCAAAAGCTAAAAAAATGACTGGCTCAGAATTAAAAGCTCAGCTCAAAAAAATATATGAAGCTATGCGCAAAGGTGATGCAAGAGTAAGCTCTGCAATGGAAAAAGGTTTACTTAAACCAACTTCAAAATTAGGAGCAGCAAAGCATTGGTTGAAAAGCAAAACCGGTGGGTACAAATTTGAAAGCAAAATGCTGAAATCCGTAAAAGGAGCGAATGCTTTAAGAACAGCTTGCAAATTTGGAAAAGGTGCCGGTATAATGGCTGTAATTGAAGGAATTATGGAAGTTCCTGATGTTATTTCTGCATTCAAAATCGATTCCAAACGTGGAGCAAAACAACTTGCTAAATCAGGCGTAAAAGTTGGAGCTAGTGTTCTAGGTTACGCAGCAGGTGCGGCTGCAACAGGTGCAGCTGTCGGGTCTGTATTCCCGGGAATCGGAAACGTTGTCGGCGGCATAATCGGATTTGTCGGTGGCTTGGTCGGCGGTTGGTTGGCATCAAAAGCTGCCGGTAAAGTTATGGATAAAGCTATGGGTGAAAAAGATTCTTTAAATAAATCTGAAGCTCAAATTTATGCGGAAGAACAAAATGCGAAAAATAAAGCGTTAGCTCAAGAAGCAGCGAAGAACGCAGGCTCTTCAGATGAAGCAATGAATCAACTTCTTGCTCAAGCAAGCGACAAAGCAAATGGAGAAGGCGGTTGGTCATCACAAGAAATTCTTGACTCATTCGACCAATTGGTTGCAGAAAGAGAAGGCTCTGTTTCCGGAAGTGCCAATGTAGATGAAAGTCTTGGTGGACAGGGTATTCAAGGAACAGAAGATTCGTTCCTTAACCAAATAAATGCTGTGCTAAAAAATCTTTCAGCTCAAAATGCCGGACAAAATATTTGCCTAAACTGGTAGATTAAACAAAATAAAAACAAAAAGAACCGTCAGAAATGGCGGTTCTTTCAAATTTAATAAAGTTTTTAGTGACTTTCTAAACTGCGGAAACATTAAAATCTCGTTCTGCACGACTTGAAGTTGAGCTCAAGAACAAGCTCAAGAACTTGTCAATTGTTGCTTCCATTGTAGAAATTTCGTCTTTCAAAGCTTTGTAGCTTTCTTCTTTAACATCTTTAAGTGCGTTTTCAAAAATTTCGTCATGATACATATTCTCATATCTCCTTTTAATTACTTTGCAAAATGCAAATCTACTTCACATGTTCCCATAACGGCAAATTTTCGAACAAACTTTAATGATTTAATTAATTTTGTTACAAAATTTAGCAATTCTACAAAATAATTTTAGTTTAATGTAGAATATTAGAAATATAGGGGAATAGTATGACCACAGATTTTCTAACAAGTTACGACTATTATTCAAGCAGACGTGATATGGAAGTAATATCACAGATTGTAGAGTCTTTAAAAAAGATTTTAGAGGAAGATAAACAGCAACCACAACCGTTGTTTTTGAAAACTTCAGATAATTTGATTTTAAATATCGCTAGAAAAGTTGTTCAAGAGAAGAAAAAGACTTTTCTAATCGGAATTACCGGCGAAAGTGCTTCAGGTAAAACCGTTTTTGTCGATAATACTATTAAGGCATGTATTAAAGATAAAAAAGAGGGTATTTATACTGTTATTCGTTGTGATGACTATTACAAAGATACTTCCAAAGAGTTAAAAGAAGCTGGAAGTTATGAAGAACTTTTCAAAACAGGGTTTAGTTTTGATACTCCAGATGCTATTGATTTGGATTTGATGAAAAGTCATTTGGTGCAGTTAAAAGCCGGGCATGCTATCACATCGCCTCGTTACGACTTTGTAACTTGCATATCTGATCCGAACGGGGATATTAAAAAACCCGCAAAAGTTGTTTTGACAGAAGGTTTATATGTCTTGAATGAAGGTGTTCGTGATATTATGGACGTTAAAGTTTATGTATTTACACCACTTGAAGTTATTAAAGACAGATGGTATAAGCGTGCAGAACTTCGAGGAAAAACCGGAGCAGCTGCAGATTTACAGTTCCAAGATGTAAATAGAACTGCACAACAATATATTCGTCCGGCTTATCAGATTTCTGATGCTGTTATTAATGGTATGGTATCGCAAGAATATATTCAAGAAATTACTGATAAAATTTTCAATACGTTGGAAGAAATAGTATAGACAACTGACGTTTTTCTTGAAATTTGTTGTAAGATAATTAAATGATAAATATGTTAAAAAGATTATTTATTATACTTATTTTGCTTTGTGGAGCTTTTGTGTCTGCTGAAACTTTTAAAGCAGGGGTTTCCAAAGTTGGAGCGGTTCCAAATTCTTTTTATGGAAGTTGGCGTGTAGTTGCAAAACTTGATAAACAATCCGGTTCTGTTTATTTTAAACCGCAAGCGGTAGATTTTTGGAACTTATCACGTTCAGGTGACGTCATTAATTTAAACAATCCGTTTACCGGAGCCAGTGCGACTGTTAAGTTGGATTATGTTGAAGGGAATTTGATAAGGTTTACAAAATCAGGAGATTATGACGGAAATAAAAAATTAACCGATACTGTGGATTTAAAACTAGTTGGTAGTACCTTTACCGGAGTAAATTATTTAACGCTTGAAACATACTCCTACAAGGATAAGTCTCTAATTCGCAAAGATACTGCGGTTTATATTCTGCAAGGTGAAAAAATTTCCGGCATGAGCATTACAGGGGAATAGATTTTATGGAAAAGAAAATTTTTGATGTAGTGATATTAGGTGGCGGACCTGCCGGTTTCTCTGCTGCAATTTACGCTGCGAGAGGTGCTGTTTCTACTGCAATTGTTGATGTAAATATGCTTGGCGGGCAGCCTTCAAATTACTTGGAACTTGAAAATTATCCGGGATTTCAACTTGTAGGTGGATATGATTTAATGGAAAAATTTGAAGAACACGCTGATAAATTCGGGGTTAAAAAATTCCCTATGCAAGAGATTGAAAAAGTTGATTTGGCGCAGAAGAAAATTTATACAAAAGAATATGAATTTTCGGCAAAATCAATCATTATAGCTACAGGAGCTCAACCGCAAAAACTCGGGGTTTTGGGTGAAAAAGAGTTTGTCGGTCGAGGAGTGAGTTATTGTGCGGTATGCGATGGAGCTTTTTATAAAGATAAAGCTGTAGCAGTTGTCGGAGGCGGTAATTCAGCAATAGAAGAAGCTATGTATTTGACGAAATTTGCAAAAAAAGTTTATGTAATTCATCGAAGAGATAAATTGCGTGCTGATAAAATTATTCAGGAAAGAGCTTTTAAAAATCAAAAAATTGAATTTATTTGGAATTCGACAGTGTTTGAAATACAAGGAGAAAATACCGTAAAATCAATTCTTTTAAAGGATACACAAACAGATAAAATATCAAAGTTAGATGTAGACGGTATTTTTCCGTATATTGGAATTTCTCCTAATACAGAGCTTTTTTCAGGTCAATTAAATCAAGATAAATATGGATTTATTATTACAGATACAACTATGGCAACATCAGTTGATGGAGTTTATGCAATAGGAGATGTTCGTAACACTCCTCTTAGACAAGTTGTGACGGCAGCATCTGATGGAGCAATTGGAGCAACTTATGCACTTCGATATATTGAGCAAACGAAAGAAATTGAAGCTAAATTGTAAACATTTGTAAATAATTTGTTTTAAATAACAAAATAAATATTTTACGTCTTTTAAATCTCCATATAAAAAGGAGATAAATTTATGCAAGTTAATTCAAATTTCAATTCTGTACCTCAAGCAACATCTTTTGGTAAAAAATATCCATTTGGCGATGTAATGTCTATTATGTCAGCTTGTTATGCCGGCAATACAAAATCAGTTAACAAGACTTGTGCCTCTCTTGTTGGTAAAGAAGTTGGTGATATTGCAAGTCAAAGAGCTAATTTCAACAAAGCTAGACAGTTGTTAATCACAAAACGCTCTGATCTTTGCTCTACTGCTGCAAAATTTGCAAAAGCTATTGATGCCGAAAACTCTAATCATTACGCAATTACAGCTAAAAGAATGAAAGAAATTGTTAAGGGGCAAGCTGAAGAATTTGGCAGCAAATCAATTGATATAAATATATAATATAAAAAACCTATAAAAACATGTAAAAACGGTGGAAAAAGTAACTCTTCCACCGTTTTTTATTATTTAACAAGATTTTTCAAATTTTTTAAACCTTTAAATGCATCTTGCATTTGCTGTTTAGATTCTTCTGCTTGTGTTCTTTGTTCTTCCATGTGCTTGTTAAAAGCTTCCTTTTTCTCTTGAACGGCATTTTTCACAGCTTGTTTTGTCTCTTTAACCTGTTCTTTCATTGTTGTTTTTTGAATAGCTGACATATCACATGTTGATAGCCATTTGAACGATTTAACAGAACTTCTGCTTTCTACCCCACCATTAAAGACAACTTTAAAATCTTTATAATTTTTACTACCAGTCGATAAAGCAGGAATTGCTGCGACATTTTCTCCCTTTGGATTTGTTGTAAGTGCGTTTATTATATTCCCTGTCGCCGTCCCAAATTTAGGGATATAAGACGTCAATTTCGTTACAGACAAATCTCCAAGAGGACCGAGTACTGATACAACTTCTGCTGACAACCGTCCTAATACAATAACGTTTGCAGTAGCATTTAGCAAATTGTATTTTCCGGTAATATGGTATGACATGCTAGGACCTGATGTATTTATAGGAGCAAGAGTTGCCCAACCGTTGTTGAATGTTAGATTGCCAGAAATCGTTTTGTAGTGAGCAGTATTTTTAATAGTTGGTAATGATTTAACTGAATTTACAGCCGCTTTAACGATACTGTTTTGTTGCAAGTTTTGTGCAAACAGGAAGTTTTCAAAACGTCCGATATTTCCAAAAGAGCCATCAGAAATCTTGAAACTTGCTTTCCCCTTCAAGTTTTTCATCATTTCAATATCTGTTGTGCCATGCAGAGTTACATTTGCATTAAAATTCAACTTGCCGGATAATGCGTTTTTAAGTCCGGCGGCACCTGCAATTGCTCTTTCTGCGTCCATGCCAGTTCCTTTAAGCACAACTCCGATATGCCCGTTTGTTATGTTGTAAGAAATATTTCCGTTAACTTTGCCAGAAAACGCGTCACCTGTCATGTTCTTCAAGTAAAACACATTGTTTGTAAGGTTAAAATCTGATGAAAGATTTTCTGCGACAATTCCGCCGGAAACAAATTTTTTCAAAGTTCCTTTTCCTTTGGCAATAGGTCCGTTTAGACTAACTTGCATGTCGGTCATTGTAACAACAGCTTCAGGAATTTTTATTGAAGGAATTGAAACAGAACCTTTTAAAATTGGATTTGCGGCAACTCCTGTTATATCAATATTCCCACCAGCAACAACTTTCGATTTGCTAAATCCGGGGATTACAAATGCAATGTTGTTTGGAGTTGCGACATTAAGATTGAGTTTTTGCGATTTGTTTAAATCGTTTACGCTGCCTTTTAAACTTGCAACGTTAGCTCCATTTGCATAAATCCCAGTGTCTGAGAATTTCAGACTATTGCCATTGACTTTTACATTTCCTTTTATGGCTGTTGTTTTGCCACGTAATTGGTCAACTGATACAACAGAAACATAATTAGTCGGGTTTGCAGTCAAATTAAAAGTGATATCTTGCGTTTTATCGTTCCCAATGACATTAACAGATAGCGGTAATTTGCCTTTTGCGCTAACCATAGACCGCATATCCGCAGGAATCATTGAACGAATATCTGATGCGAGAAGATTTCCTTTTGCATTTATATTAAATTTAAGATTTTTATTTGCGTAATCACTGACTTTCCCTGTAATATCAATTCGAGAATTATTCAATAAAATATAAGCATTGTCGATATTAATATCTTTTTCGCCAAAAGTGATTTTTGCAGACGGAGCAGTAATTCTTGCCATAGGATTAATAACTTTGGCATTGTTAAAATTTACAAGTCCATTAATTTTTTCGCCATCGGCAGTCAAATCAACTTTTGAGCTAAGCATTGTAACTGTTGTATTAGAAGGAACATTTTTTACATTGACGTTATCAATACTTAGGTTAACTTTTGGAACGATTTTGTCAAGTTTGCCTTTTAAAGACGTATTCATAGACAAAGTTCCGCTGTTAATCTTGTTTTCCTTCAACAAAGACATTTGCCCGAGAGCAAGTAACAACCCTCTCAATTGAAGTCTGTCCGCAATAACCGAAATATCTGCGTTTGCATCATGCGAAATCGAACCACTTATGCTTAGAGGTTGTCCGAGAACAGACAAACCTGCTTTTTTTATATTCACCATATTGTTGGCAAAATCAACGTCTGCACTGATGTTGTTCACATAAGCATTGTACAACTTATAAGTCAAAGATGCTGAAGGAATTTTTAAATATCCGGAAGATTCAATATTTTTCAAATTCGATTTGATTGTGAAATCAGCATTAATTCCACCTGTTGCACTCAAAGTATTTAAGTCATTGTAATCAAAGGATTTTGCAACACTGTCAATTAAATCAATTAAACTATTAAATTTTGCATTTGACTTACAGTTCAAGCTGATTTTAGGGTGCTTTCCTGTTTTGAAATCTCCAATAAGCTCAGTCAATTCGTCTTTTGCTGTGTATAATTTTGCATACATTTTTATGCCGTTGTTTTTGAAATTAAAATCAGCAGTGCTTTCAGGTAATTTTTTGCCATCAACTTCTATTCCTAGATTAGATATATTCAAAACACCTGTCATGTCTAAGTCATCAACAGTTCCGTCGACTTTAACATTTCCGTTAACATTTGCCGTAAGTTGATTTTTGTAAATTGCTTTAAATATGTCTATTATATTGAAATTGATATCTTGTGGAGTTTTTTCTTCGGTATCAGCTGGTGCAAAAACAAGGTCATTTAAATCGACATCAGGCATGATTTTGTTTAATACCTTGATATCATAGCTGAATTGTTCTTTATCTTGTAGCTGAATTTTACCATCAGCGGCGACTTTTATTTTCTTATTCAAGATAAAATCGCTCACAGAAAGGTTATTCCCAAATATTGAATAAGTTTTATCTGTTGGGATATCAATGAATGTGACATTGTAATTATTTACAATTATATTGGGAAGATGATTTGATAATTTTAGCCCAAACGGCAAAGCTGTCATTGCTTGTGGCTGTTCTTCTGAGTTGCCTTGGGATTGAGGGATAAAATCTTCAATTAAAAACTTTCCATCTTTTTTTACTTTAAGATTAGCGTTAATATTTTCTGCACCAACCATGTCTATTTCAATATTTTTAGCCAAAAGAGGGATTAGTGACATTTTGGCTTGAACATTGTCAGCAGTTAATAGCTTGTCGTTATTAGGAAGAGCGACATCAACATGCCCTGCCTTTGCCCCAAGTGTCAGCTTTGGGGTCGATACGATTTGCATATTTTCAAGTTTTACCTTAAATCCGCAAGAATTTTCTATTATTGTTGAAATTTCATCACTGTAAGAATTTATTAAACCAGTCAAAAACAAAGGCACAACTAAAAAAGCGATATACAAAGTCGCCGAAATAGAAACAATAGTAATACTTGTATATTTCAAAAATTTATTCATAATCATATCCCTCTTTTACGTGAAATATTTTACCACAAAATTTACTTTTTCTTCTTATCCGGATAACAATTCCAATTGATTTCTTCATTTTTTCTAAACCAAGTCAATTGGCGTTTTGCGTAATTTCTTGTATTTTGTTTTAGTTTATCTTTTGCTTCGTCAAGACTCAATTCTCCATCAAGGTATGAAATAATTTCTCTATATCCGATTGTATCAACTATATTCGGAATTCTTCCATGGTTTTCAAGAAGTTGTTTAGTTTCGTCTATTAAACCCTGTTCCACCATTAAATCAACTCGTTTGTTAATCCTATTATAAAGCTCTTCTCTTGGAAAATTTAGTCCAATCCACTCTACCTCAAATTCTTTTTCATTTTTTACTCCACGAGCAAGGTGGAGAGGTTTTCCTGTATGTTTAACAATTTCAATATATCTGATAAGTTTTTTCTTATCGTTTTGTTCAACTGAATTTGCAGCTTTTTCGTCTATTTTTGACAATATCTCAAACAATTCTTCAAATGATTTTGAAGCAAGTTCTTTTCTCAATTCATAATTCGCATTCATCTCAGGTAAATCATAGTTTTCCAACAAAATTCGGAAATACAACCCAGTTCCACCTGCAATTATGGGAGTTTTGCCTCTTGAAATAATGTCTTTAATACATTCCCTCGCGTCTTTTGCATACCAACCGGCAGAATAATTCTCTTCTGGTTCAACAATGTCAATCAAATGGTGCGGAATACCTTGTCTTTCCTCAACAGTCGGTTTTGCAGTCCCAATATCCATACCTTTATAAACAAGTCTGGAATCTGCCGAAATTATTTCCCCATTAATTTGTTTGGCAAGCTCTATTGCATAAGAGGTTTTTCCACTTGCAGTAGCTCCAACGACTGCAATGACCTTATTCATCTGTTTTACCCATATATTTTATGTTGAAGTATAAGAAAATTAAAACCACAATATAAACCGAATAATAGAACAATACAATGCTCATAATTATATACGCCAATGGATTTATAATGGCAAATGTATTAATAAACAAAAGCATAAATCCGACAAACCACAAAATCATGTAAAGTCTGACTGTTGTAAAAAAGTCTTTTAAAAGTTTTACAATCGAACGCCATAAGGCAACAAGCGGATTTTGTGTGCAACAAATTATTTCCGGAATCCAAAACATTAAAAAATACATTACAATTGATGTAACACTCATAAAAAGCAAACTCCATTTTCCAAAGAAAATAATTTGTTCTATAGATAAGTTGTCAATAAATGCCGGCATTCCTTGATTTGCTGCAAGTTCAGAGTTAATCGTGAGCTCTTGCAAATGTTGCATTGATGTTGTATCAAGTCCGCCAATAATGTTTACTCCAAGAAAATAAACAATTGGAGTTGCAATTGCCTGTATAATGAAAAATATCAAATAAACTCCGGCAAACGGAAGAAAAAATCTCCCAACACCTTCTCCAAAAAGTTTGAACAAGTTTAAAGTAGCCCTAGCTCTGTCTTTATCTAAGACAAAAACTTTTTTGGAAAGATTAATTGCGCCTTCAATCATATTAAACCAGCCTGCACAAAAAATCCCGAACATAACAAGAACGGTTAATGAAGCAACCAAAAACTTTGGGGTAGAGTCGATATTATACTTTGAATACAAAGAATACAAATCTAAAACCTTAATAAATACAATCAGCGGAATTGCTAAGATAATATTATAATTGGTTATTTTTATAGCTTCTTTGAATAATTCGCGCATAATACAGGTGCTCCTCAACCTCTATTTTGTAATCGTTTCATTGTTTTGTTGTGCTTTTGCAAGCTTACGTTTTCTTCTTCTCATCAAATCAACAAATGCTTCTAATCTTGTTAAATACCCTGCTTTTCCAGTCTGTTCGTCCATAATAAGTGGTAATATAGGAATATCGCAGTTTTCTCTCATCGCCGGAAAGATATTTTGTGACATGATTTCAGGCATGCACGTAAACGGACTTATGTGTATAATTCCATCAATTCCTCTTTCGTTTGCATAAGCCACATCAGAAACACATTCCAACGAGTCGCCTCCGATATCTCGCATAAGATAAGGTTTAGCCATTCTATAAGCTCTTTGCAAGTGGGTTTCACCATCTCTAAAAGCTTTTGGAATAATAGCGTCTTTTATAAAGCTGCTGACTGTTAGACTTCTTCTAACCTGAACTCCCATTTTCCCGAGTTCTTTGGTGATATTTTGGTTAGAGAAAGAATCGCATACAAGATAGATTTCACCTGTCAAATCAACGTTTAAAACTTCTTTTTTCGGGTCAATCTTAACTTTTTTCATTTCGTCAAAGGCAAGTTTTTTGGCACGTTTCAAATCTCTTGAATGTTCGACGTCTTTGACATATTGTAAAGCTTTTGCATAATGCTTATCAGCATCACCCTGATTGATTTCACGAGCTCTGTAATATGCAAGATTTTCTTCTAAATCGTCTAGCAAAAACATTTTTCTGATTGCAATATTGATAGCTCTTGCAAATAAGATTGGATCATTTTTACCGCTAATATCTTTTAAAACATTGTACATGCCTTTAATACCGTCGTACAAGGACAATTCAACATATCTGGCGTGGTAGCCCATATCGACAAGTGCGTTTTCAATACTGTTTCCGTATTGTCCCAAACGACAACAACCCGGAGAAGTAATCATCGCAACGTAATCCGCACCGCCTTCAATAGCTTCAATAAAGTTCCCTAAAATTAACTTATAAGGAAGGCAAATCGCTTCCGGCGAGTGTTTTGTTCCGAGTGATAATGTCTTTTTGCTTGTGTAAGGCGGAATGAATGGTTCTACACCAATCTTTTTCAACGCCGCAGCCCATGCAATACAAACTGTACCCATGTGAGGAAATGCAACTTTAACTTTTTTATTATCTTTACTCATAATTTTTCTCTTATTTTAATTTTGTTTGTCTGTAAATTTTAAATTAGGGTGACGAGCCGCCAATGTTTCATCTAGGCGTTTTACAGGTGTCGTGTGAGGAGCAGAAATAATCTTTTCAGGATTACTTTTAGCCTCATCTGCAATTTTTAGCATCACATCAACAAAATTGTCTAAAACTTCTTTGGTTTCAGATTCTGTCGGCTCAATCATAATTGCCTCGTGCACGATTAATGGGAAATAAACCGTTGGCGGGTGCGTATTTTCGTCCATTAAGGCTTTTGCAATATTCAATGTCGAAACTCCATTTTCATGTTTTTGTTTTTCGCCCGAAAGAACAAATTCATGCATGCAAGGTTCATCAAACGGCAATAAATAAGCACCTTTCAGCTTCTCTTTAAGATAATTTGCATTCAAAACAGCATTTTCACTTGCTTCTTTCAAGTTTTTGCCCATCATCAAGATATAAGCATAAGCTCTGACAAGCACACCAAAATTGCCATAAAAACCTTTCACGCTTCCGACTGTATGTTTTAAATTGTAGTTTCTGAAATATTTTTCGCCATCAAAATCAATTGTTGGAGTCGGTAAAAATTCTTTCAATTCTTCGACCACACAAACAGGACCGGCACCAGGCCCTCCGCCACCATGTGGAGTTGAAAATGTTTTGTGCAAATTCAAGTGAACAACGTCAAATCCCATAAGTTTTGGATTTGTATGCCCCATAATAGCGTTGAAATTAGCTCCGTCATAATACAATAATGAACCGTTTTCGTGCATCAATTTTGAAATTTCCAAAACATTTTCTTCATAAATCCCAAGAGTATTCGGATTTGTCATCATTATTGCTGCAACATCGCTGTCTAAAAGCTCTTTTAAAGCTTCAATATCAACTTGTCCTTTGTCGTTTGATTTAACAGGGACTACATCAAAACCGCAAAGATGTGCACTTGCCGGATTTGTGCCATGGGCTGAATCCGGAATAATAACCTTTTTACGTTTATCGTCTTTTACTTCAAAATACTTTTTAATAACCATCATGCCGGTTAATTCGCCATGCGCTCCGGCAGCAGGTTGAAGTGTAACTGCTCCCATGCCCGTAATTTTTTTCAAAGCTTCTTGCAACTTAAACATTAATTCCAATGCACCTTGACAATCGACATCATCAGAAAGCGGGTGTAAGTTTGCAAAACCTTCTAAATTGGCTAATAACTCATTTACTTTTGGGTTGTACTTCATCGTACAAGAACCAAGCGGGTAAAAACCTTTTTCTATGCAAAAATTCAGATCAGAAAGCTCTTTGTAGTGACGCATAGCTTCCAGTTCACTAACTTGTGGAAGTCCGATTTCTTCTTTTCTGACTAAATTTTTATTAAGGAAGCTTAAATCTTCTTTTTCATCTGTTAGGGTTATCCCTAAAACCCCATTGCTTTTTTCAAAAATTGTTTTCACTAAATAATCCCCTGTTTTTTTAAATCCCTTTTAATTTTATCTAAACCTGATTGAATAATTCTAGATATTCTCGACTGAGATATGTTAAATTCTTCTGCAATTTCTCGTAATTTTTTTTCTTTAAAGAATTTATATTCAATCAATTCCCTTTCTCGTTGTGGAAGTTTTTTCATAGATTCAATGATTTCTGCTTTCAGTTCAATAAGTTCAATACTTTCTTCCGGAGTTTTGTCCTCAGCTTTTATTTGAACAGGGACTTCCGCATCTTGTAATTCGTCAATAGAAAGTATTGTCTTATAAACTTCTTCACGAATATTTCCGTTTTCATTATCAGATTGTTGTCTTCTGTTTTTTAAAGAATACCATTTATAGCGGCGTCTGACCTCGTTTCTGATGGCCCATTTTATTGCCGTTGACAAGTATGTATTATTGTAGTTTTCGGGAGAATTGTTTTTAAACAATATGTATAAAGTATGGTTTCCAATATTTATAAGCTCAGGTATTTCAATCAAATGCGAAGTTGAAAACTTTTGATATTCTACCTTTGCAATAGTTTCTATCAAATCTTTATATTCTCTTAAATTTATTTTTTGCGATGATTTTGTTTGTTTTACAGTCATGACTATAACAAATTCCTTAAAAACATTTCCCTACGATTATAATAACAGAAAAAAATATAGAATACCAGACAATGTAATTTTCCTTAACATAAATTATATTTTTAGTGAAAAGTGAACAGTGAGTCGTGAATAGTCTTTTCGTTTGCAGTTACTTGACAATAGATTTAGTGTTTGCCTGAAAAGAACTGATCACTATTCACCACTCACTATTCACCAGATTATAAAGGAGATCTTATGAAAATATTGTTCTGTACAGACGGCTCAAAAATCAGTTTTAATGCATTAAAAAACATATCTTGTTGGGTAAAATCTGCAATTGTCGATACAATTTGCGTAATCGATTGGAATATTTTGCCGTCAGAAGTTTTTGTTGATGAAGAGAATTTTTCTTATTCTTGCGCAAATATAGCCGATACAATTTTAGATTATGCAAAAGAGGAAATCGAAAAATATGGCTTCGACTCAGGTAAACAAATTAAAAATTGTGGTTCGGTTATTGAAAGTATTTTAGAACAAACGGGAAAAGAGGATTATGACGTAATATTGATGGGTTCCCACGGTAAAAAAGGGTTGCAAAAATGGCTTGGATCAGTTTCACAAGAAATAATTAACAGTAGTAAAATTTCTAATTATATTTCAAAGGAAGAAAATAATAAAACTAGAATTTTACTAACAACAGACGGTTCAACATGCTCTACCGAGGTGATTGGCAAGATTTTTGATGAAATAAATTTTGAAAACAAAGAAGTTCATATTTGTATGGTTAATGAAGATCCGAATTTGCTGTTTTTAGATGGAACTCTTGATACAAATTGGCTTTTAGATATTCAAAAACAACAACAAATATATTCTGCAAAGGCGATTGGGGATATTAAAAATATTTTTATGGAACATAATATTCCTGTTAAGAAAACTGAAATTTTGTCAGGAATTCCTGCACAAGAAATAATCAACTATGCCAATAAACACGAAATAGACTTAATAGTTCTCGGTTCAAGAAATAAATCAAAAATGGATAGATTTTTAACAGGTTCTGTAAGCAAAAGAGTTATTGAAAATGTGGCTAGTGATATTTGGCTCGTACGATGCAAAAATTAATGCAAAATTAAAATATTGACCCGACAAGAAAAAAGTGGCATAATTATTTTATGCTTAAATATTACGGCAAATATGCTCCATACTTATTTCTTTTACCTGCTGCAATTGTGTTGGTAATATTCTTTTTCGTGCCGTTTTTTCAAACGTTTTTGTTAAGCTTTTTAGACTATTCAAATAATATTTATAACCCCCAATTTGTGGGGCTTGAAAATTACATAAAACTTTTCCACAACCCGATTTTTTATAAAGTTTTGTGGAATACGTTTATATATTTGTTTGTTGCGGTGCCAATTCTTGCAATATTTCCACTCTTTCTTGCGGTTTTGATTAACCAAAAAATCAGAGGTGTAACTTTATATAAAATCTTGATTTATTTGCCTGTAATTGTGTCAATTGTTGTTGCCGCAATTGCTTTCAAGTGGTTATATGCAGATCAAGGAATTCTGAATTATGTTGTGACTTCGCTCGGTTTTAAACCAATAGGCTGGCTTACAGATCCGAATTTTGCACTGTATTCAGTGATAATTGTGACTATTTGGAAGGGCATCGGTTACTATATGATAATTTATCTTGCAGCTTTAATGAGTGTGCCAAATGAGTTGTATGAGGCATGTGATATTGATGGTGCAAGCTTTTTGACAAAACATTTGACGGTTACAATTCCGCATATAATGCCTACAATTGCCCTTGTTACAACAATTAGTGCAATTTCTGCCATGAAAGTTTTTGCAGAGATTTATGTTATGACAAAAGGCGGTCCGCTGAATTCAAGCAAGACAATAGTTTATTATATATATGAAAGAGCGTTTGAAAATCTTGATTTAGGCTTTTCATCTGCCATGGCGGTTGTGTTATTGGTAATTGTGATGATATTTTCTTTGATAAATATTTTCTGTTTTGAAAGGAAAAAGTATGAGATTTAAGGGGAAAGAAGCGAATGTAGCTCGGCATTGCTATGCCGACAACGTAACAGATTTAGATACAAAGATGCAAAGAGGCAAAGAGGAAGAGTCTGTTACAGAAAGTACGGAACTAGTCCGAAAATGTCGTGCGGCAAAAATCAGAAGTACATTCCTTTCGCATCTTGTTTTGATTCTTGTTTCATTAATCTCAATTTTTCCGTTTATTTGGTTGATTTCAACGTCTTTGAAGGGAAATGGTGAAAACATTTTTGCATATCCGCCGCAAATTATTCCACAAGACTTTACTTGGGCAAACTATACAGGCGTTTGGAATAAAGTTAATTTTATTGGTTATTTCATAAACAGCATGATTGTTGCCGGTGGAACAGTTGTTTTAAACCTTATTTTGTCTGCAATGGCTGGGTATCCGCTTGCACGAATGGAGTTTAAGGGTAAAAAAATAACGTTTTTTGCGATTTTGGCAACAATTATGATTCCGTTTCAAGCAATAATGTTGCCGGTTTATCTGATTACGTTGAAGCTTCATTTGACGGATAATGTGAATAATTTTGCAGGATTTATGGGACTTATAATGCCGTTTGCCGTTAGTGCGTTTGGAATATTTTTAATGCGACAAGCTTTCTTGGGAATTCCAAAAGAAATGGAAGAGGCTGCAATTGTTGATGGGTGTAATGTTTTTCAGGTATTTTGGAAAGTTCTTATGCCTATGGTAAAACCGTCGCTTGCTGTTCTTGCTATATTTACATTTATTGGGTCTTGGGGCGAATTCTTGTGGCCGAGTATTGTTTTGACAAAAGAATCTATGTACACGCTTCCTGTCGGGGTAAATAATTTGCAGGGCATGTTTTCGTCTAACTGGCGATTTATTGCTGCCGGTTCAATCCTTTCCACAATCCCGATTTTGATATTCTTTTTAGCAATGCAAAGATATTTTATTTCAGGCGAAAACGAAGGAGCTGTAAAAGGGTAAACGATTTTTCCTGTTGAAGTTGTATTTGTTTAACAATTCTTAATATAAATAGAGATTTAATTAAAGATTTCACTTCTATTTGCCGTTTTAATAAACAAAATGTAGAATAGAAGGAGAAAATTATGGCAGAGCCAGTTGATAATGGTGTATCATTTGGTAAAAAACTCGGTAGTGTGAGTTACGAAAACTTTAACGGGATTGCAAAATCGGATTTCGAAAACTCTAAAAATAAAGCATTGGCAGAAAGTGTCTTTTCAAAATATGATACCAATAATGACGGCATCTTAGATAGAAGTGAACTTAAAGCTATGCAAGATGATTTGGCTGGTTTTGCCAATAAAAAAGGAAAACTGGGCAGACGTGATTCTAAAAAATTTATGAAATCTGTTGATCCAAATCTTCATTTGAAACGAGAAGATTTGAAAAACTTTTTAAGTGAGATTGCTGCTGATACCGATAGTGTTCAAAACGCAGAGAAGAATGCTACTGGCGGTGCAACTGTTACGTACAAGCCTGATAACTCTGGAACGGTAAAGACTGCTGTTTATGATAAAGATAACAATTTGTCATCTCAAATCAATGAATTTGCAGATGGAACAGGTGAAGAGATTATTTTTGAAGAGGGTAATTCACAACTTGTTACAAAGTACAAGCCGATTGAGGGCTCTGAAGATGTTGAAGTTACGTCGTATCAGCGTATTAATGGAGCTGTGGTTGAAGATTTAGATCCTGATAATGATAGAGAAACACAAAGAACCGTTGATAAAGGCAATGGTATAAAAGATGTTACAAAATTTGAATATGCTGATACGGGAGAAATTACAGCAACAAACCTTAATCCGGACGGATTGCCTCAAAAAGTTACTGTTACTAAAGATGGAAAAACAGTAAGAACTACAGATTACGCCTATGACGGTGATAATACGACAGAAGTTCGTACTGAAGGTGACAAACGGACTCGAATTGTAACAACTAAAAGTGGAGACGCGTCAACGATTTCGGAGCGAGTTGCACTTGATGCAGAAGGTAATGTTTTGCCACTTGAATATGATGTTCAAGATGGCGAAAACTGGTATGGTATTGTTCAGGCAAAATATGGTGTTACAGACCACAAGGCAACTATGGCTATAATTCACCAATTAAAAGATGCTGCCGGTATTAGATATAATTCAAAAACAATGCCTGATAAAGTAACTCTTCCGCCGGAAATGATTGTTGGTGGTGATACATTCAAACTAAAAGATATTGAAGGCAAGATTGATGAAATACATAGTGCTCAATCAAGGATTACGCCGCCACCGCGAAAATCAAAATCAGAAATTCCTCAAAAATATTCAGGAACTATGCCGGCTAAGAGTGTTACTATCCCACAATATCCGGTTGACAAATCAAAAGCCGGTCAGAAAGTAACAGACGACAAAGGTGTTACTTTGGAATATGATAGTGAAGGCAGAGTTATTCGTAAGTATGATACTCCTGAAATGCTAGAAAAAGATAATAATAATTATGACAATTATTATAATTTCTTGATTTCTTATAATGATGATGGAAGTTTAAATCTTTATAAAATAAAAAATTATGATGATAATGGTAATTGCACTGGTGGAGCGGTATATGATTCTAAAGGAAAATTAGATTATTTCTATGAAAATCAAGGTATAGATGAAAATACTGGAAAGCATAAAATTCAAATTAAATATAATGCTAATGGACAAACAGATGTGTATATTACAGATTTAGAATATGATGAAAAAGGTCGAGATACTAAGTATAATACCTACAATCCAGATGGAAGTTTATTAGCTACTCTTATCAATAAGTTCAGTAACGATGGTACTAAGTGTCGTGGGCTTCAGTATGATGCACATGGTAAACTCATAAGTGATGTAACCTTTGATGAGAAATAATACTTCTACAAGATTTTTCTGTAATATGGGCTTACCTCCCCTAGGGTGGAGGTCACAGTTGTTGACGAGCGATTAGCGAGACTTACAACTGTGGGAGAGGGGTGTGATACGCACGTAGCCCTCTGGGACAATATCAGTTCTTACTACGTGAATTGCAGCTATCTTTGTAAATATTTTAGCTACTTTTTCAAACTTTGCCTCTTTGCCTCTATGCCTCTTCGCATCTTTGTATCTAATCTACTTTTATACCAAGCTCTTAAAAATGGTCTGCTCTCTATCCGGACCGACGCTAACAATTGAAATTGGTGTTTCCAACAATTCTTCAAGTCTTGCCAAGTATTTTTTCGCATTCAAAGGTAATTCGTCATATTCTTTGATTTGAGAAATATCCTGCTTCCAGCCTTTATGAGTTTCATAAATAGGCTCCAAATACTTGTGGATATATACATCTGTCGGGTAGCTTGTGTAAATTTTTCCATCTCTTGTGTCTTTGTATGCTGTACATAATTTGATTTCATCGAACTGGTCGAACACATCAATTTTTGTTAGTGCGATTGAGGTTAATCCGCCAACAAGCACTGCATACTTCATAATTACAGCATCAAACCAACCGCATCTTCTTGGACGACCTGTAGTAACCCCATATTCATGTCCGACTTCTCTGATTTTGTCGCCAGTTTCATCTGTCAATTCTGTGACAAAAGGTCCTTCGCCAACTCTTGTTACATAAGCTTTGGCAACTCCAATGACTTCATCAATCATTGTCGGTCCATAGCCGGAACCTGTTGCAGCACCGCCACCGATAGGATTTGATGATGTCACAAACGGGTATGTTCCGTAATCAATATCCAGCATTACACCTTGCGCGCCTTCAAACAAAACCGCTTTGTCTTCACGTTTTGCATCTTCCAAAACTCTTTGCCAATCAAAGCAAACGTAAGGTCTGAAAATTTCTGCATATTTTTCGCAAAGTGCAGTGACACATTCTTTTGAATATGGTTCAAGCCCATAAACTTTTTCCAAAGTTTTATTTTTCAGTGGCAAAATAACATCTAATTTTTCAGAAAGAGCTTCCGGAGAATACAAATCCTGGATTTTTAAACCAATTCTTGCCATTTTGTCTGTATAAGTCGGTCCAATTCCCTTTTTAGTAGTTCCGATTTTACCTTTTTGGGCGTTATCTTCACAATAGCCGTCAATTTCTGTATGATATGGCATTGTAATTGATGCCAACGGATTAATTTTTAAACCTGAAACATCAATTCCTTCATCAATCAATCCTTGAATTTCCTTTTCAAAATATTCAGGCAAAATAACCGTGCCTGCTCCGATAAAACAAGTTTTCCCTTTATATAAAATGCCGGACGGAATAAGGTGGAATTTGAATGTTTTGTTGTTTGCAACGACTGTGTGTCCTGCATTACAACCGCCTTGGTATCGAATGATTAAATCTGCATCTTGAGCCAACAAATCAGTAATTTTAGCCTTGCCTTCATCGCCCCACTGTGCGCCAACAACAACTTTGTTCATATCCCATGTCCTTTCAATTTTTGCCAATTACTTATGTATTTTAGCACAAAATTAAAATTTGGACTTATTAATACGGGATTATTTTAAGATTTGTTTGTTTTTGCAAGTACAATTGCGTTGGACAAAGGAATTCCACCTTTTTGTTGCGGATTGTTTACAACAGCTCCGTTGACATACATAACGGTTGAACCGCCGCCGTCAAGATTGATTGCTCCGATGCAACCGATTGATTGCATAAATTTTGCAAGTTCGTTTAATGTCATTCCGATAGAACTTCCTTCTCGTCCGTCGACAGCAACGAGGATTAAATTGTTGTCTGCGGTGTAACCGATTGCAGTTCGTGGATTTCTCCCACCTATTGCTCCTAATTTTTGAGCTGTCATGTCGACAAAAACTTCTCCGTTTTTAACTAAATACGGACCTCCGCTGATTATGTGTTTAACGCCCTTCCAGCTAGGATTAGTGTTAACGGTTAATTCTATGTCTTTTTTATCTAAAAGAGGGTATAATAGTGTCTTTGGTCCAGAAATAACATAGCCGTTTGTAGGGATTTCCATCGAATTTGCTGATGTTTTAACTATTTTCCCGTCAACAACTTGTAATCCTGTTCCGTATTTTGGGGCTTGTGGAGCAAATTTTCCCCATTCAGGAGTATAAACTAAAATGTATGTTGAAAGCATTCTCGGTTGATTAATGTTGTCTACTTTAATTGTTTTTCCGCTTCCTTTGATAGTTGCGTTTAGCTGAACTCTTGCAATATCAAATTTTTGAGGAGCTCCATCGTCAAAAATTCCGATTGCAACTCTGTCAAAAACAGGTCCTGTGTACATTTTTTTGTCAATCATTAATGTTCCGAGAGGAACGCCTGTTTGGGGTTTAAAATAAGTCCCATTTATTGCAACAATAGCATTGTTGTTTTTTGCAATAGTTGAAATAGTCCTTCTACTTTTTAAAACAGAGCTCGATGAAAGTGCTGGTGTTAAAACCAAATCATTAGCTAATTTCAGATCCGTTTCTACAATATTAATCCTGACAGGTTTGCCATTGTAGTATTTTGTAAGTTTAATGTGCTTTACCCCACGCGATACATTGTAAATCGTGGCTTTAGGGTATTTGTTTTTGGTCATTGTATCAAAATTTTTCTGCCTAATTTCAGGAGAAATTTCATTCAGAATTTTTGTTTTAATTTGTCCAGTATCAAAGTCAGGAGCTGTTACCTGAGCAACTTTTGTGCTTCCTGCGTGAATAGGCAAAAGCCCCTGACACAAAACTAAAACCCCAATTATAGAAAGATTAATCAGAACATCTGCTAACTTTCTTAATTCATAATTTCCAGCATCACAAAATAGCGTATCCATAGTTTCACCTCAATTTTGAGTATCGGATACCTTTTTGATTAAAGAGTGGGGTGGGGATTAACACTCGTCGGAAACCTGAATCAACCCATTTTGGAAGTTTCTTGTTCCCAAAACTCTTATGAGTCTCTTTCAGGAACTTCCTACTATTATTGTAACATATTTTAACATATTTTTCAAGTTTTACAAGCCCAAAATCGCAAATATTTTACAAAACTAAATAAGGTAAAATGTACACTATATAAGAATTTAAAACATAATTAATATCGCAAATTAAATTGAAATAAAGCAAAAAAAAAGTTGCCATTGAGTGGCAACATTAAATAAACACGAGGATATTAAGTTTTGGTAAATCGTTTTTAGTTGATAAATAAAATTAAATAAAAGTAAATAAAACTAAGTAAACACTTGATTTTTAGTGCTTTTTGTTGATATTATTTTATTACAAATTCTCTCATTTAATAAGAATAAGTGTGGTAAAAGTGTGGTAAGAAATGGCAACATACAAAGAAATCTTAGGGAAAAAAGGTAAAAAATTTCAGGTAACTATCAGAAAAAAGGGTTATCAAACATTATATAAAACTTTCAGCAAAAAATCTGAAGCTAAAGATTGGGCATTAGAAGTCGAAGCTCAAATGAAAAACGGAACGTGGAGTAAAACTCAAGAAAGGATTAACAACTCTATTCAAACAGTAAAAGACCTTATTGATGATTTTGAAAAGAACATCGCTCCAAAAAGATATTCAAAACCCCACCAGTATAAAGTAATGTACGATTGGTGGAGAAATAAAATCGGAAATATGAATCTTGCAGACCTTAATTCAAATATACTAACTCAATGCAAAAATCTATTAGCAAACGAAGCTCCTGACAAAAATTACAAAGAACATAAAACAAAATCTAACAGTACCGTAAGAAAATATATGTTCGCTCTCTCTGCCGTACTTCGATACGGTGTCCGAGATTTGCAACTAATCGACATAAATCCTATGGCAAATGTAGAAAAGCCGAGAAAAAACAAAGGTGTAGTGCGGTTTTTGAGCGAGGACGAGAGAAAACGGCTTATAGCAGCTTGTAAAAAGAATTCCGATACTTTATACCTATTTGTTATTTTGGCAGCCTTTTCAGGGGGAAGATATTCCGAAATTATGAACCTGACCGTAGAAAATATCGATTTTGAAAATGGAATGGTTTACTACGTTGAAACAAAAAATGGTGAAAATCGAGGAGTGCCAATTTACCACAAGTTGATTGATTTGATAAAGGAATACCTAGAAAAAAACGACATCAAATCAGGATATGTTTTTATAAATAAAAATAAAAACAAGCCTTATTATATAAAAGGTGCATTAGAGAAAATTATAAAAGATACTAATATAGAAAATTTCAGAATTCACGATTTAAGGCATACCTACGCTTCCTATTTAGCACAAAACGGAGCAGAACTTTTAGAAATTGCTCAACTTATGGGACACAAAAATCTGCAACAAGTGCAGATTTATGCTCATTTAACTATTAAACATACGGCAAAAATAGTGAGAAAAATGTCCGCTAATATGTGGGATTTTGAGTAAATCAGTAATTTATTTTTCTTTTTCTCGGTCTGTATGCGTAACAATATAGCGGTTGTACACGATTTACCTTAGTATCATCAGCATCAGAAAATAACACTAAATGAGCTGATTCTTTGCATTGACCGAAGTTAAATTTACCGTCTTCGTCAAATACTGGTTTTATGCAATTTGCACAATACTTCTGTTGGCAAGCTATCATTATTCTACCCCAAAAATTTGTGCTAAAACCGTATGGGCATAATTAACCCTAGATAATTCTTCTTCCATAAGTTTTAATCTTTCGTTTCTTGCATTTATCGCATCTTTAGTATCAGAAATCGGCTCATTTTTAACTCTCTTTATATGAATTTCCCTAGCAGTAGATTCCCTTGATAATTCACCGTATTTTTTTATTAACTGTTGAAAAAATTTATCCATTGTTTTCTCCTTTCCCTTCAATCGTTTGTAAAATCCAGTCTATTGCACCACAATGCATTCCAAAACAAGTATTTTCCTTTATTGGCACTACGATTTCTTTGATTCCCTTTAATTTTTGTTCTGCTCGTTTGAGTTGTTTGAAATAACAATCTTTATTTTCAACGCAGAAATTGGCAAAAGGTATTTTACCTTCTCTTGTGTCGTCATAACAACAGATATTTAGTCCATTGAGTTTATCAAAAGATACACACTCACTTACATTAACACCGTCAATAATTATTTCTTTATCTGCCATTATTCACCTCTCAAATACTTCTTCAATCGTTCTTCACCGATTTCTTGAATTGCTACATGTGCAAATTCTTGGTTTAGGCAGTAAACCTCTCCAGCCTTTTTTATCAACGCACTTGTCGAAATCAGCCCAATTTCATCAGAAACAAAGTCATAACAAATAGTAAATAAATTTAGAGTATCATCTAGCCAATCAATCTTTTCGCCCTTATTCAACCTTCTAGCAATATCTTCAAGCATACGTCTAACCAAAATCTTTTCAGCTTCCTGCTTGACTTCCTCTTCAGTTTGGAAACAGTTGTAATTTTTATACCGTTGACTATCAATATAGTCAGCACTACAAAAATTATCTGCAACCATTTCCCCATAAGAATCTAAAAAATAATACAGTTCGCCATCTATAGGCTTCCACCTCTCATACTCGCATTCTCCCAACATCTTTTCCATATTAGCTAGGTGTTCTTTTGTTTTGTTGATTTCTTCTAATATTTCTTGTTTATTCATATTCTTTCACCTCGGTTATTTGTAGTATTTTTCTTCTAATTGCGTTATAGCCATATCGCTAAAATTTGTAAAATTATTATTAATATTATAAT
>ERZ1034878.253-NODE-253-length-29254-cov-12.536525_pt1 | contig 29254 bp, 43 predicted proteins | sample MGYA00520593_ERZ1034878 | MGnify/ENA primary metagenome ERZ1034878 (study PRJEB33766, sample SAMN09781724) | gut metagenome | biome: gut microbiome | host: Homo sapiens | place: Madagascar | study: EMG produced TPA metagenomics assembly of the PRJNA485056 data...
ACGCAGCAAAAGAGTGTAATTATGAAGATGAAACACTTGGGATTATATAATGAAAACAATATTTCAAATGGAGAATAATAGCAATGATATATGGTCAAGAAAATGATGAGAGTGTTATTACTAAATATTTAGACGCTCATATTGAAAGTGGAATTGTGCAAAAGAATTTGGATAAAATTCTTGATATTATAGATGACTATATTGAATTAAAAGAGGTGCTTATTTATGACAAATAAAGAAATCATTGATTATCTGATGTCAACTGGATTATATGAAAATACTGAGGGTGATATGTATTATGAAAAAAGAATGATTAATGAAAATAAAATGGTTCCAATTAGAGATCTTGTAGAAAGGTTTGTTGACGTAGACAAGGAATTTAATGGAGAATCTTTGAACATCATGCAAATTCTAAGGAATATAGACATGATTATTCCAGTAGAGGATAGAAAATGTGGAAATTGGTTATAAAGAAGTATAAACAATAAAGGAGAAATGATTTATGGCAGTACGTGACGATTTAGGAAAACGTATGAAAGAATATTATGAAAACATACCAAAAACAAAATTAATGAGGAGATGTCCTGTAGCATTGAGAATTGATGGTCGTGCTTTTCATACATTTGCAAAAGGTTTCCAAAAGCCTTTTGATGAAGTGTTGATTAAAACCATGCAAGAAACAATGAAATATTTGTGTGAAAATATTCAGGGATGTGTATTAGGATATACACAGTCAGATGAGATAACACTTATTCTTGTAGATTACAAGAAACTCACATCGAATGCTTGGTTTGATTATAGAGTCGATAAATTATGTAGCATCGCAGCAAGTATGGCTACTATGGCTTTTAATAATTTTTTTGCTAATAATGTAGGAGATTATTGCACATATAATTACGAAAAAGAAGACAACACACATGAACAATATGAGCATATCTTGTCTTTAGCTGTTGATAAAGGTGCAATGTTCGATTGTAGATGTTTTAATATTCCAAAAGAAGAAGTAACTAATTTGGTATACTGGCGACAGCTTGATGCATCAAGAAACTCAATTCGGATGGTTGGACAGGCTAATTTTTCTCATAAAGAATTGCAGAATAAATCTTGTAATGAGATTCAAGATATGCTCATGACACAAAAGGGTATTAATTGGAATGATTTACTTACTTATCTAAAAAGAGGAAGTTGTTGTGTAAGAAATATGAAGATTACCAAAATATTTAAAGATGGTACAGCAGAATGTGAGATCAGAGATCCGAAAAAACCAGAGAGTGCATGGCTTATTGATACTGAAATTCCAATCTTCAAAGGTGAAGGTAGAAAATATATTGACGATCTTATTTTCGTAGGAGAATAAATAGATGATTAAAGAATATTGTGACATTTGTGGTAAAGAAACTGTAACAGATAAATACTTTCTTCCAGTTATAAAAGACAGTTATGCAAGAGATAGACATGATACTCCTATGGTTGCAACAAAAGTAATGTCGTCTGAAAGAAAAGATGTATGTCAAGACTGTGCAAGGAAAATACAGTTCTTAATTGATTGCATTTTGCCAATGGTTGATCAAGGTATTTCGATTAAAGTCGAATCACCAGATGATCAAGTCATATTGAACTTGTAAAAAAGAAGAAAAAGTAAAGCAGATAAAAGTTTTGTTTCGTTTAGAAAAGGAGAATATAACATAATGGCAAAATTTAATATTGAGGTAGAACTTGATTGGGTAGACGAGGAAACTGGATACACAATTGATGAAGAAATTAAAGAACAGGTTGTAAGAGGTGTGAAAGATGCACTTCTTAGAAAAGCAACAGATGAAGCAGTACAGAGAGTGGATAAGGCTATTGCAGATAAGATTCTCGAAGCAGAAGAAACGATTCAAGATACTGTAGACAAATTTGTTAAGACTGTATCGGAAGAAAAGATTGCAAATATCATGATTCCGATAAAAGCAAGTTCATGGAGCAGTGATGTAAAATACATTCCATTGTCTGAATATGTCGGAAAGAGATTCGAAGCATTTTCTAAGGAAAAGAGGTATGACAAGCACGGGAATACTTCCAGCTATTCGAGTGACAGAGTGTTGTCTATGGCAGAACTTCTTACAAGTAAATATCTTGAGAAAGAACTTGGTGCAAAAGTGGAAAATATGATTGCTACTGCAAAAAGAGAAGTGGAAGAAAGCCTTGTGAAGTCACTGGAACAGAAGTTGAAAGAGAATCTTGCGAAAGAAACAATTGAGAGAATGAATATCCCTGATGTTTTGAAGAGATTTAGTGAGATGACACTTGAGGATCATAACGAATAAGAATTTGGAAGGAGAATATCATTGAAGAAAACAAAAATTATTAGTGCATTTCCTGCTTGTGGCAAAACATATGCTTTTAAAAAATTAAATGAAAAAGGTTATAAGATTCTTGATAGCGATAGCAGTCAGTTCAGTTGGTGCTATGATTATGATCCAACCAATTCAGATAAAATTGAAAAGTATCGTAATCCTGAATTTCCCAAAAATTATATTAAGCACATTAAAGAGAATATTGGAAAAGTTGATTATATCTTTGTAAGTAGCCACAAAGAGGTTAGAGACGCTTTGATTGAGAATGGAATTTATTTTATATTAGTTTATCCAGATAGAAGCATGAAAGCAGAGTGGATCGGCAGATGTTTCTTGCGTGGAAGTGGTAAAAAGTTCTGTCAGCTCATTGCAGACAATTGGGGTAAATGGATTGATGAAATGGAAGAAGTTGAGTGCGACAAATGGATTCTTGGAGATAAGGAATCAATTGATAAATACTATTACCTTGGCGAATTGATAGAGAATAAATTGATTTGATGGGATGTGAAATTATGTATAAATATTATTGTAAAAAATGTAGAAGCACATCATTACATACAGAAGTAAAAGGTAATAATACAGGATTATATTGTGATGATTGTGGAGCATGGCAATGTTGGCTTGGGAAAGATGGATTGAGGGCGTTTGAGTATTCACAGAAATCACAATTGCCTAAAACAAGTTGCGACATTCCGATGCCGAAAGTCGTAGAATGTCCAAAAACAATTGCAAGAATTAAATTATGTGGTGGAGCTGTGACTTTTACTGTCACAGATTATATGTCATGGGAAAAACCAACAGAAGAACAGATTAAGAATCTTCATGATATGTTATGTATTAATGTTGAGATTTTAGAAGATGGAGAATAAGTATTATGTACAGATGTAGCATGGGATACGAAATTCAAAATAATTTAATTCCACCTGAAAGATGTAATTCTGACGGTCATCCAGATTCTTGTAAAGATTGTCGAAATTATAATACGGAATACGACTTAGTAGAACGGGCTATTGAATCTGCTAAATGTCGGATATATCGGTTAAAAGCTAATTCCGGAAATACAGAAGCACATCAAAAGAAAGCAGAAAACCAGCAGGAATTGATGGAGATTACTATTAGAGCATTGGAGTTTTACAGAGATGAGTACGAATAATATTAAGAAAAATTCGAGAGGGCTTAGAGCAGAATTAAAAGTTTATGATGATTTCATAGCTGATAAAGAAGAGTTCAATAAAGTTATAGAAGCATTTGCGAATATACCTGAGAAGTATATTGTGCCATATGATTCGTTGTTATACGCAAGTTCTGCATGGAAAGAGGGTAGAGAATAAATGGAAGTATTAGCAAACACGGAGTATCAAGATGTTTACAGAATAGTAGACGGTGTGCTGCTTATTGTAAATAAATTTAAAAGAATAATCTATGATGAAGATAAATATTTCGGTGTGTGTTTTAAGGCAAACATTAAATCATATAACAAAAATTGTCAAAAATGGTTAAAGGTTCTTAAAGAAGACTACTATGATGAATATTCTAATATAACAATTCCTAAAGGTACAGTTCTGTATCATAGTTATCCAGTAGAACCTATAATTAAACCAGAGAATTATATCTATGAGATCAAAACCACAGGAGATGCATTTGGTGGTGATTATAGTAAAGTAATGGACATGATTAATAATATTCGTAAAGTTATGGATAGTAATAATTTTGTTGACGATTCATGTTTGAGAGATGAAAATTATGAAAATTAAAGAAAAATGTATTTATTATAATAATGTAAGAGACACATATTATTTGGTTTTATCTGTGGAAAAAGAAAAAGGTCTTATTTATGGTATTTATGGAGAAATTTTAAACCCAAGTTATCTCGATGTTTATTTATTAGGAGCTAATTCTAAAGGGCTTGTATTTAAAATTGGTAATATAACACTTAACAGAGAACATGTCAGAAATTATTATTTTGATGATGACGAATTGAATAGCTTTACATTTATAAAAGAATTGGATTGTTATAAATACAACATCATAGAAACGCTTGTTTCATCTAATTACAAATTTCCTGAAGCAGTAATCGATGTTGAAAAATATGACAAAGATGTAGATTGCATGTTATCACAAATACAGGAGAATAAGATTAAATTATGCGAGATTGGGCAGTCTGTTCGTTTGCAAGAAAGAAAACTGTTCGAAAAACTAAAGTAGTTTGAGATTAACTAAATAGAGAGGTAATTAATAATGTCTGATTTGTATGTATATCTAATTCGTTCAAGAAATAAGGACAATAAAGATATTCCTAATTTCAAAGAACGTATAAAGACTATTTTAGAATACAAAGAAAATGAATATAAAGTAAACGAAGAATTTCATAAATTTGCAGCGGATGGAGTTCCAGGCGAAAGAACAAGATTGTATCGGTCTGTAAATTCGAGGAATGAAGCAAAGATAAGAGAAGAACTTGCTATTAGATTATTAAGAGACAAGCCTAGTGTGACAAAGTTAAATCGTACTTTAGCTTCAGTTGCACAACAAGTAAAAAACCGTGATGAGAGTAAATGGTTGTTTGACTTTGATGTGGATGACGAGTCATTAATGTGTGATTTTGTCCATGATGTAATTATATTTTCTGGTATTTCATCATCAGATATACAGGCATATAAAACTCCGCATAGCTATGCAATTGTAGTTCCACATGGTTTTGACACGAGAAAGCTTATGGAAAAGTGGAAAGATTATGACATTACATTGAAGAGAGATGAATTGCTATTCTTAGATATGATTGTGAAGGATGTTGTAGCTTGATGTGATGATCTTATTGGCGATTGGAACGGTGAAAAAGAATTCTTCTCAAATTATATGAGTGTAAAAGAGAATCTTAGTGATAATTCTGAAACACCAGGTTTATTAGGAGGTAAAAATAGGATGGACAAAAAATTGGCAAGACCTAATACATACGGAATGTATTGTTTCGGTTTTGGAAATTCAAAATGCTATATACATTGCTTTCCACAACAGAAATGGAAATATGAAATAAATGAAAAAGATAAATTAGTGGAATTATCCAACGAGAAAAAGAGAATATCTATGCAGATCAAGTTGGAGGACTTTAAAGAGAATTGGATTGTTTTAGGAGAGTAATTCTATGGAAATTATATACGATCAGAAAATAATTAACATAATTAATTATTTGGAGCAACGAGGATACAAAGTTATTAAGGATAATTCTTCTGTAGTTGGAAAATGGGTGGCTTTTAGACAGGAAGGTATGGAACCAATTCTACATGGAAGAGTTAGAAGTGTGACGACTATTGGTACATGTGCTATTAGATGTAAAAATGGGGAAAGAAGATTCTGTAATGTGGAAGATATATTAGCATTTTTTGACAACAAAAAAGAGTGCTATGAATACAGATAGGTGAGCTTATGAGGTGCCAAGACTGTCCTTATGGATTTAATGATTTCCAAAGGTTAATAAAAATACAATCGAATCCAGATGATATAGAACAATTTATATGGTGCGATAAAGTTGGTGGAAAGATATATCAGTTTGGTTATTGTGGAGAACATAATACTATGATACCGAAAGATGTAAAACACAATCGTTCTAATAAAGCTAAAAGTAATAAATATAATAGAGATAAAAAATATAAAAATAAACTTAAACGTTTATATGAAGATGTTTGGCATTATCCACCACCTGTTGTATATATGGATAAGGTGTGTATAAAGAAACACAAATATATTAAAAATCCCAAGCCTTATTATAAAAGAGTATATAGAAGTAAGCGAAGCAAATATCTAAAGAGACAATCTAATAAAAAGATTCGCAAATATAAGGGTGAACTACATAATGGATACCAGCATATTCATAAATTATATGATTTTTGGTGGGAATTAACATGAACTATAGTAATAAAATGATAATGAAATCATGCTTTCAAGAGGTGGTGAAATTATGGAAAGGGTAATTAGATATAAGTGTGATTATTGTGGTGAATTATTCAGATCAGAAGAATGGTGCTTGGAACATGAAGAGTCGCATAGAAAATCAGAAAAAGCTAATGAGATGCTTGATGCCGGTAAGACGCTTGGAGAGATAAATGCAGAATGTCATTTGTGGTTTGAAGTTCCAGAATATCTAAAGAACGTAACAAAAGATAACTGTTTCGTTATTCGTTATTGGCAATGTTGTGACAAACCAGCTTATAGAATTGTTTCTATTACTAATAAGGGTCAATTGCAACTTTGTGGTTGTGGTTCTTGGAATGGTTATTATGGTTGTAAGTTAAGTATCCGTGATAATGGTTTAAAAAATCCAAGACCAAAAGAAGAGTTATTTGTTGATCCAAGATATTAAAACAAAGCATATTGGAGAAATTAAAAACATGGAACGTTTCAATATGAGTATAAAATACAAGATGGTTTACTTTTATTTGCATGTGGAGCGAGTTAAATGACAAGGTATTACATAGAATGAAAATATTAGAATTATTAAATGAAAGTACCATCAATGATTCTAAAGTGGATGAAATATTACATTGTCATCCAAAACAGATCATTGATGAAGAATTATCGATCCCAGTGTGGAAAGTCAAGTATACATATACAACTGCACGAAATAATAAGAAAATTGCAGAAAAGTATATGTTTTTAGAAGAAGCAGCATGGGATTTAGTAGATCAAAATTTTAAAAATTACATAGAAAATTTTAATGAGAAACATCCTGAAAGAAAGTTATCAAATGTAGAAATTCTTGATGCTGAATTTTTAGGAAAACTATTTGTTCCACTTACATAAGTGGATTCATTCAATTGTGATTCTAAAACCCTGTGATCAGGGTTGTATAGCGAGATGGACTTGTATTACCCAAGCAGCATAGCGACAATGGCTAAAACGTAAAATCTTACGCCATGACCTAAAATAATTGGTTTCTAAGTATAAGATAAACTCCTTTAACATTTTGGTAAAATCCAAAGTTAAAGGAAGAATTACGATTGAATCCGGTATTCAAAGAATACATTAAATTTTTAAAAGATACATCAGGACAAGAATTATCTGATGTAAGAGAAGGCTATTTTTGGTTAGATAGATTAATTATCAAAGGTTTCGATAAACAAGGAAATGTACATAAATTTTATAAAGTGAAAGTTTCTGAAGACTTGGAAACTGTACAAGTAGTCAAACCTAAGAAATATGAAAACATTGCAGATGTTAATTTAGCGAGTTGGAATGATTTAATTGAACTTAACAAAAAACATTTGCAGGAAATTGAAAGAAAGTCGTTACAATTAATCCAGGAATTAATGGAGAAATATAAAGAATACACTCCATTAATTCCTGTGTCTATGGGTAAGGATTCTATGCTTACCTGTCATCTCGTTCGAGAATTATTTCCAGATGTAAAAGCAATATTCAATAACACAACTCTTGATTGTGCCGATGTTTACAGGATGGTAAAAGAGTTCCCAAATTGTGAAATTATGAATCCAAAAGAGGGATTTTACCAGTACATAAAGAAACATAATATCATTTTTAATCGGATTTCTCGTGGGTGTTGTCGAATATTCAAAGTAGGTGAAATGGTAAACAGATTGGATCATGATCATCCATATCTTTTATTTATGGGAATGAGAAATGAAGAATCTAATACCAGAAGTATTTATGAAGATGAATGGATTAATAAGCAAGAATGGGGAGAGACATCATGGCAAGGGATTCTTCCTATTAGAGAGTGGACGGAGATGGATTTGTGGCTCTACACTTTATGGAAAAATATTCCCATATGCGAAAAATACAAGAAAGGATATTCAAGAGTTGGCTGTGCTATTGCCTGTGCTTATGCTGCTAAATCTACTTGGATATTAGACAAATATTGGTATTCAAAACAATATGATCGTTGGAGAAATATATTAAGTGAAGATTTTATTAATAATCAAAAATGGATTGTTATGAACTGTACTCTAAAAGAATACCTGACGCAAGCGTGGAGTGGTGGTGTGTTTAGAGATGAACCAACTCAGGAAGTAATCAATGAATTTTGTGAGTATACAAGAATTAGTCCGGATGTAGCTGATCAGTATTTTAATAAATATTGCGATAGTTGTGAAAAGAAAAAGAGAATAAAAGATAAGAAAGTACTATCCATGAACATGAAAATGCATGGAAGAAATACGAATAAGTTCTATTGCAAAAAATGTTTGATGAAGGAATTTGAATGGACTTCCGAAGAATGGAACAAGCAAATTGATCTGTTTAAGCAACAAGGTTGTGCGTTGTTCTGAAATAAATATAGAATTGAGGTACAGAAATGAAAGTCATGGGATTTTACACAAATGGAATTGAAGTGGATATTGGCAAGAATCAAGTATTTGAAGCACTTACTGATATGTTTGGATTAAAAGAATGTTTCGAAGATAATTATCATAATTCTGGTGTTTATTGGAAAATAGAATCAGTAAATAATGAGGATGTGTTATGTCAATATAGAGATACATCTTATCATGGTTCTAGTAACTACGAGATTGCCGAAAGAATAAAAGATAATAAAAAGATAGAAGCCTATAAGTATATCGAAGCATTAATAGAATTATCGAAAAGTGATTAAACTGTAAAAAAGGAGAAAGAATTATGGAATTAGTTAATATTAATTTATTTGCTGAAGAATATTACTCAGGAAGAACCTATGAAGATAATATTTGGATCAAAAAATCTTCATATGAAAAATTAGCAGATGTTTTTCCAAAAGAAATATCTTGTGGTGAATTAGATGGAAAATACAGCGAAGTAATGGGAGAAGTTGAGGTGCAAGATTATTCCTATACAGACGAATATTATGCAAAGAATGCAGATGTAGCCCATGATGGAGATTATCTGGAATGGTCATTACGTGATTTGTATGAATTAAATGGACTTGATTGGGAAGAAGAACAGAAAGAAATCACCGACTATTTAAGGCATCTTGATTTGTATGAAGAAGTAACTGTATCTGTTCCGCACAGTAAAGTTGAAGAACTGATGAAATTTGTTGACAATTTATAATTTGAAATTTTTCTTTCATGTAGTAGTCATGAATCTGGTAGACCAGGTAAATCAATAGAGATTGAATACGCAAGATTACAAGGTTTTCCAGACTGGTTTGAATTTTGTGGAACTGATAATGATGCGTATAGACAAATTGGAAATGCTGTAGCTGTTCCTATGGGAAGATAGATAGGTGAACAAATTGTAAAATATTTTGAACAATAAGAGAGAATAATCAGGTGAAAGGAGATTTTAGTCGTGGAAATTACGGTAAAAAGAGATGTAAAAATCGACAGTGATGATGTATTAAAAAGATTATCTAATTACATTAATGCGGTGGACAAGAAAAATGGGTGCGCATATGTCAGGTCTGAAATGTTAAAAGATGTATATGATTTAATTAAACTTTTTATTGACGAAGCAAAATGTAAACGGGTATTAATAGATGGTAAATTTTATTTAGGTGGTATAAGCAATGTCGAAATATATTCTGCGGATAGTGAAGAATTCCTAGGAAGGATAAAAACAAAGAAATAAATGTTTCGGAAAGTGATTGATCATGACAGATAACAATACATTAGTTACTCCATCTGTGCAGTATCTGATCAAGTATTTAGATCAAGAGATTCCCAAATACAAAGGTTCAGATGAAGAGTACAAACAAATTGTTTACGAAGAATTAATTAGAACCAAGAAGTTATTGGAGAATATAAAAGTGTATGGTATTCAAGTTTTAAACACTTCATATGATCAGTATTGTGATAATTTGGAAGAAAGACACAATATTTTATTTTTAACAGACGAAGAAATGCAAGATATACGAAATGCATTAAAACTGTACACAACTATCAAAGAAATGGAGTAATCCTATGAATAATCGAAGACGAAAGAAATGGCTAAAACAGCATGGAGAGTATGTAAATCCAAGAGAATGTGGAAATTTGGATTGTACTTTTGCAAAGTTTGCTCTTCCAAGATTAAAGTATTTTAAGAAACATAATATTGGTTATCCTGGAAAAGTAGGGGCTGAGACACCTGAAGAATGGGATAAAGTATTAGATGAAATAATCCTTGCATTTCAATATATTACTGAATATGACGACTGGTGGCTCGATGATCCTAAGTATGATTACACTGATGGGTTGATTTTCAGTAGCAAACCTGATCCAAGTAATCATAAAAGAATGATCGTGCATATCGATGAAGAGGATTGGGTTAATGAAATCAGAAAAGCGCATAAAGATGAAGAAAAAAGAAGAAAACAGGTAATCGAAGACGGACTAACTTTATTCGCAAAGTGGTTCCAATATTTAGAATAGTAATTTTTATCTGTACAATATAATAGAAAGGTGGTGAAAAACAGTGCATCCATCGAAATTTTTTCAAGAATGTAATATTAGATCTGGTTTGGATATTGTAGAAATTTACGATGATGAATTAAAAGCAAAATTAGCAAATATTCATCCGTTGAATTTTCTTAAAACAAAAATAACCTTGCCAGTATATAAAATCAACGTGTCTTATGAAACAACAAATGGAGCCTACAGAACAAGTGATAAATATGCTGTTATGGATTCCAGTGACGAAGACGAATATGCAGATTTTTGGACTGATATGTTCATTCGAGATTATAACCAAGAACATCCAGATCATCCGATGAAAAATTGTCAAGTAAATTCTGTTGAAAAACTTGGTGATGCTGTACTGCCGATTGGTTAGTTCTCACCATATGTATTTTCATACCTTCAGTGTACGAAGGTTGTCGTTAGGTTAATTTGATTGGATCGTTGAATGAAATTAACCGAAAAAAGTGAAGCGATAGCGATGTAAAAAGACACTCGCCCAAGTATGGCTTTACCTCACGCAAACGAAATATAAGTTTCGTGAGGAAAAGTACATTTGGTAGAGCTAAAAAAGGCATACGATTTAAAAGAATTATTAGATAATTGTCCTAAAAACACAACTATTTGTGACAATTTAATTCGTGCATATAAGATTATTAATAATGAAAAATATAAAAATATTGTTTGTAGCATCTCTGGTGGTTCAGATTCAGATATAATGCTAGATATTGTATGGAGATGTGACAAAGATAATAAAGTAACTTATGTTTGGTTTAATACTGGATTAGAGTATCAGGCTACAAAAGATCATTTAAAATTTTTAGAAGAAAAATATCAAATTGAGATCAAGTCATATAAAGCAATTAAAGCAATTCCATTGTCCTGTGTAACGTATGGACAACCTTTTATTTCAAAAATGACAAGTGAATACATATATAGATTGCAACGACATTCATTTTCGTGGGAAGATAAAACACTTAATGAATTAGAAGTATTGTATCCGAAATGTAAAGCTGAATTAGCCTGGTGGTGTAATACTAATAAATCTGATAATTTCAATATTCGTAGGAATAAGTGGCTAAAAGAATTTATGATTGAGAATCCGCCTAAGTTCTTGGCAAGTAAGAAATGTTGTCAATATGCAAAAAAAGATGTAGCTCATAAAATGATTAAAGAATTTGGTTATGATTTAAATATTGTTGGAGTTAGAAAATCAGAGGGTGGAATAAGAGCAACATCTTACAAGAATTGTTTCGATGATAACGATGGCGAATGTGATAATTATAGACCTCTATTTTGGTACACAGACAAAGATAAAAGAGAATATGAAGATGTATATAAAGTAACTCACAGCAAATGTTATACAGAATATGGATTAAAACGAACTGGTTGTTGTGGATGTCCATATGGACGAGATTATGAATTCGAGTTAGAAGTGATTCGGAAATATGAACCTAAGTTATATAAGGCTGTGATTCATATTTTTGGAAATTCATATGAGTATACTAAAAAATATAGAGAATTCAGAGACAAAAAGAATAAAGAACTTTTGGTAGAGAAAAGAGAATAAAAATATGAGAGTAAAAGACTATAAAAAGAAATATGGTAGGAAATTCATAAAAAATGCATGTAGTAAACAGATAGAAATGCGACCGAAATATATTATGCGTGTTGGTATTTGTCCTAGATGTCATTGCATTGCTTTTGATGAAAGCAAAGAATTTCCAGCATGGATGCATACTGCATATTGTTGGGGATGTGGTCAGAAATTGAAGATTATTAGATAGTGATGGAGGATGTATTTATGGCAAACATTGAAAGAGCGTTAGCACATGTAGAAAAAATTGAATGGGTAAAACCTATTGAAGGTGCTGATAATATCGAGTTAATTGGAATTTTAGGATGGGTTTGTATAGTAAAGAAACAAGAATTTAAAAAAGGAGATTTAGCTGTTTACATTGAGATTGACAGTAAATGTCCTGATACAGATGAGCGTTTTGCATTTTTGGAGAGCAAAAAATTTAAAGTCAAAACCATGAAACTTAGTAAATTTAAAGTAATTAGTCAGGGTTTAGCTTTACCTTTGTCTCTTTTCCCTGAATTGGAGAATAAAAAAATAGGAGATGATGTAACAAAAGATTTAAAGATCACTTATGCGTCAGAAGATGATATTACTAGAAAAACAAATAAAGTTGATCCAAACGTTAAATACAAAGCGATGGCAGCTCGTCATAAAAATATTGCTAAGAAAAGATGGTTTAGATGGTTAATGAAACGCGAATGGGGAAAGAAATTATTATTCTTTTTCTTAGGAAAGAAGCGTGATACACCTAAAAAATTTCCAGATTGGATTATTAAAACTGACGAGGTTCGAATCGAAAATTGTCCATTTTATCTTCAAAGTACAGATAAATGGATTAAGACAGAAAAACTTGATGGAACTTCGTGTACTTTTGCTGTTGAAAGGAAAAAGAAAAATAAGAATAAATTTGAATTTATTGTGTGCAGTCGAAATGTAAGACAAGCTGATCGAAATCAGGAGTGCTATCATGAATCTAATATTTATTGGGAATTAGCTGATAAATATAATATTGAAAATATTCTCACATATTTTGCATCAGAAAAAGGATGTGATAGAGTTGTTCTTCAAGGAGAAGGCATTGGAAACGTACAAGGTAATCCATATAAGTTAAAAGAGAATGATTTATATGTATTCAACCTTATTATTGATGGTGAGCGTGTAGATACTGTTAAAATGGCTGACTTTTGTAAAGGATATGGACTGAAGCATGTTCCAATTATTGATACTAATTATGAATTACCTAAGTCTATGAAAGAAATGAAATTGGAAGCAGATGGTTATAGCGAATTAAATCCGAAGGTTAAACGGGAAGGATTTGTATATAGATCACAAGATGGTCAGAAAAGTTTTAAAAATGTTTCGAGAGAGTATTTATTACGACATAACGGATAAGATAAGGAGAATGATATGTATAAGCCAAAATTATATCTTATGGTTGGACTTTCTGGAAGTGGAAAGTCCACCATTGCAAAACAACTTACAGATGTAGAGAAAAATACTATTATTGTATCTTCAGATGCAATTAGAGAAGAATTGACCGGAAAAGTAGAAGATCAGTCTAAAAATGAAGAAGTGTTTAAGATTTTTCATAAAAGAATTCGAGAGGGACTAGAGAATAAATATAATGTAATTGCAGATGCAACGAATATAACCATAAAATCTCGTAGAGCTATTTTATTAAATGTGCGAGGTCTGGATGTTCATAAAATTGCTTATGTTATTCCAAAACCGTATGAACAATGTAAGAAAGATAATTTACATAGAGAACATCCTGTTCCTGAAGAAGTATTAGAAAGACAAATTAGAAAATTTCAGATACCATTCGAGCAAGAAGGTTTCGATGAATGTTTTTTACATACTTTTCATAAAGAGAATAGATTAAATGAGATTATTATGTTTGATCAGATGAAAGGATATGATCAACAGAACCCACATCATACAATGTCGTTAGATGAGCATTGTAAAAATACTTATGATTTATTTTCAAGAAAAGGATATCCAACAAAATATAGAGTGGCGGCATTATTGCATGATTATGGAAAGTTGTTTTGTAAGACAATTGATGAAAATGGTGTAGCTCATTTTTATGGTCACGAATCTATTGGATCATATTTGGTTTTAGAAAATATGATCGGATTATGTTGGGAAGATATAATGGATACTTGTTTTCTAATTAATTATCATATGATGCCTTTTGCATGGACTACTCCTGAAATTCAACAAAGATGGAAAGAACGTTTTGGAGAATATAAATATAAGATGCTTATGAATTTTCATGAGTGTGATATAGCAAGATAGGAGAATATACTTATGAGAAACTTAGATATGATTAGGATTATGCCGGTTAAAGAATTAGCAGAGTTGTTGATTTGTTATAACAGCATTTGTAACGTGTGGTTCTTCAATGGTGATCCTGAAGATAAATCATATGATTCAAAAGAAGAAGCTGTTAATGCGTGTATAGAGTGGTTAAATGAGGAGTGGATAATCGAATGGAGAAAGTAAAAAAGCGATTGAAACTTAAAATTGTTATGGTTGCAAATCGAGATGGTAGTGTTAAAGAAGAATTCCTAAAAGAACTACAAGAAACTCATCCGGATATGACTGGCGAGTGTATCATTAATCCAACAATTGGTAAGGGATTGCTGCTAGATTGGGATGATGATTCAGGGAAAATTTTACGAACAAGTAAGATTGTTGAATTAGTAGAAAAGAAAGATAAGAATGCACTTGTGATTATAACTGAAAATTCCATTTACGATTGCGAAGTAATTGGAGAATATAAATATGACTGAGACAGTCATTATTATTTTTTGACTTGTCTTTGTTATAGATGTTCTAAAACAAGTAAGTGAAAGAAAGGAAAAACGATGAAGGGTTTAACAAATGAAGAGGTTCTAAAAAGTAGAGAACTTTATGGAAGTAACAAGCTTCCAGAACCAAAAATGAAAAAATGGTATGAATTTGCAAAAGAAGCATTAACCGAAAAGATCACGATGATCCTTATTGCTATTGCAGTTTTGCAGTTATTCCTTGGAATTATGGGAGTAATGGACTTATCAGATCCAATTATGATTCTTGTCGTATTAGCGATTGTAACTGGAATTGCTGTAAAGACCGGACTTGGTGTTCAGAAATCAGCAGCAGAGTTACGAGCAAAGACATCAGTACGGTATTGTGATGTAATCCGTAATGGGAAGGTTCAGACAATTAATAAAGATGAACTAGTAGTTGGTGATCTTGTTTGTGTAGGAATGGGACAAGAGATTTTTGCAGATGGATATCTCATTGAAGGTAAAATTTCTGTAAATAATGCAGCTATTAATGGTGAAACAAAAGAGTGTAAGAAAACACCAATTGAAGGATACGTTCATAAAAAAACTACTTCAACAGAGGCTTATACGAATCAGAATTGCTTATTTGCTGGCACAACGGTAATGTCAGGCGAAGGAAAAATGATTGTTACTGATGTAGGTGTGAATACTGTAAATGGTGATACTCTCGTAAAGATGCAGACACTTGAAGCCCCTAAGACAGCACTCGATATTGCACTTGATAATTTGAGTGACTTTATTTCAAAGTGGGGAACAATTGCAGCTGTTATTACATTTGCTGTACTTACAATTTCAGGAATTGTACAGGTTGGTTTTGGAGAATATTTTAGTGGTGGTGTTCTTAATATTATTCAGAAAATCGCACAGAACTTTTCAGTTGCATTAACAATTATTGTAGCTGCTGTTCCTGAAGGATTACCACTTATTGTAAAGCTTGTTACAAAGCAAAATGTTAAGACAATGGAAAAGTTTAATATCCTTGCTAAAAATCCTGGCAAGATTCCAGAATTAGCATATGTTGATATTATTTGTACTGATAAGACAGGTACTCTTACAACCGGAATTATGACACCAAAGAGAATTATTGATGGATTTGGTAATGAGGTAGATAAAAATTCTACTTTATGGCATAGCATTGAATCAAATATATGTTTGAATAATAGTGCTACATTTGATTCAGAAAATAATATTACAGGTGGTAATTCAATTGATAGAGCAGTTCTTGGACTTGTAACACCTAATAAATATGCTGATATTCAGAGTAATAATCCAGTCAAATTAAAGCAGGTATTCAATAGTGGAAACAAATATTCGGCTTTTACTACAAAAGATGGAATTACATATTATAAGGGTGCACCTGAAAAACTTATTGAACATTGTACAAAGGTTATGAGTTCAAATGGTGAGATTGTAGAGAATAATGATAGAGAAGTACTTAATGTTGAAATTACCGCAATGACAAGAAATGCAATGAGATGTATTGCTGTGACAATGGCGAGTGGTGATTTAGTAGAGAATGAATTACCAAATGATATGACATTCCTAGGAATCATTGGTGTTGTAGATCCTGTAAGAGATGAAGTGCCAAGGGCTGTTAAGACAGCTCATGATGCAGGTATTCAGGTGATTGAGATTACAGGTGATTGTATTGAAACAGCAGTTGCAGTTGCTACAGAGTGTGGAATTTATAAAGATGGTGATTTAGCTCTTACAAACGATGAGTTTGAAGCTATGTCAGATGATGAAGTAAAGAGTATTATTCCTTCACTGAGAGTTATTTCAAGATGTTCACCTAATACAAAACTTAGACTCGTTACATTAGCCCAGGAAATTGGGAAATCTGTGGCAATGACAGGTGACGGAGTGAATGATTCTCCAGCGTTGAAGAGAGCAGATGTTGGATTCGGAATGCAAGGTGGGTCTGACGTGGCGAAAGAAGCGTCAGATATCGTATTGACTGACGATAACTTTGCAAGTGTTGTCAAAGCAGTAGAGCTTGGAAGAACGTTCATGCATAACATCATGATGTTTCTTGAATTCCAGCTTCCAATCAACATTGCACTTTTAATTTTGAGTGTGATTTATCCAATGATTGCAACAGGAGCACTGCTTGCATCAGTTCAGATTTTAATTATCAACATTATTATGGACTCTTTGAATTCACTGTCATTTGGTGGTGAACCTCCAAAAGAGGAGTATATGTCAGAGAAACCTATTAAAAAAGGATCTGGTCTATTTATCAGAGGTGCAAAGAAACGCATTGCAATCAGTACAGTAGCATTTATTGCACTTTATGGAATTATTACATTCAGTCCTATTGCAAATATGTTTGCATCTGAAACAGAGGCTATGACTGCAAGATTCGCATTGCTATGTTTTATGGCTGTGTTCAATGGATTCAATATTCGTACAGAACATATCAACCTATTTAATGGTATTGGAAAGAATAAGTTGTTCTCAGCTATTGCTGTTGGAATTTTTGCAATGACATTTGCACTTTGCAATTTCGCAAAAAATCTTATCAAAGCAACAGCAATGAATATTAACCAGTGGGCAATGATTATCGGACTAGCATTTATGATTATTCCAATTGATCTTTGTAGAAAATTAGTTGAAAAGAGAACGAATAAATAGGAGGAAAATATTATGGGACTGTTTAGTAAATTATTTGGAGAAAATAAAAGTGTAAGCAATAACAGTGTGGCAGAAGAAAAAGCTGTCACACCAGAAGCATCAAGTGCAGTAATTGACATGTCAAAATCAGCTGAGAATTTAAATAAAGTTCTTATTAATATGTCCAAAAGTGGAAAAATTGATATGACTAAACATACTGCAAGAGTAGCATTGGCAATGGATTATTCTGGAAGTATGAGTAATCTATTTCGAAATGGATCTGTGCAGGATGTAATTACAAGACTTCTTCCAATTTCATTAAAATTTGATGATAATGAAGAGCTTGAGTCATGGCTTTTCTCTAATGGTCAGGAAAGACTCGAACCGGTTACAATTAACAACTACAAAAACTATGTAAAAAAAGTAATGATTAAAGCTCATATGAGTATGGGTGGAACAGAATATGCTCCTGTATTGGAAGATATTGTTACCTATTATAAAGATGTGGAACCAAGTGAAATTCCAGCATTTATTATTTTTATCACAGATGGTGAGAATTGGGATACGTCAGAGACAAATAAGATTATTAAGAAACTTTCTAACTATAATATGTTTGTACAGTTTATCGGAATTGGGAATGAGGATTTTAATTATCTCAAGTCTCTTGATGACATGAAAGGTAGAAAGCATGATAACACTGGATTTACAGCTGTGGAGGATATGAATCGAATGACGGATGAAGAATTATATACAGAGATTCTTAAACAGTACAAAGATTGGCTTAACACAAAATAAAAAATGAATAAGAGAATAATAAGAAAGAAGGAGTATAAATATGGCAGAAGTAATTAATATGAGTAAAAATCAGAAAATCAGCATGACAAAAGACGATGGATCGACAATTAAAAATTTCTTTATTGGAATTAATTGGGATCAGAATAGATATTCAGATGAAGCAGATATTGATTTTGACATTAACGGATTTTTGACAAACGCTGATAGAAAGGTTGTTTATCCAAAAGATGTTGTAAATTATCATACATATGGAGATGGAACCGCATATCCATGGGTTGAATATTCAGGCGACAATAAAACTGGTGATGATTCTCAGGGTATTATGTTTGATGGAAAACATTATGATGAGTATTTCATTATTCATGCAGATTCTTTCCCAAAAGATAGAACTGATTTTACTGTTTGTTTAACAATCTATAGAGCAGTTGAAAGGCTTCAGAATTTTGGAATGGTTAATAATGCTACCATGATGATTTGTGATTATGATAATCCAACTACAAAATGGGAATATGATCTTTCAGAAAATGACAAGTTTGAAAAACTTAATGCGGTTGAAATGGGAAGACTTTATAGATATGGAAATGGATTCAAATTTCAGGCACTTGGTTCTGGATATTTAGGTGGAATGACAGAACTTTTCAAAAATTTCGGACTTGATATTGACGAAGGGTCTGATGCTGTAGATGAAGGAAGGATGTAAATATGTTATTTAATATTTTATTATTAATTATTGTTGTAACACTTATTATCGGATTTTTCTTCTTTACAAAAACCGGAAAGAGAGTACGTCTGAGAGCTTCTGGCACATCGGATCAAATTTTTGAAGAAGATGCATCTACGCCACAAGGAGCAGCTGCTTATTATAATACTGCGATCGCAAAGAAAGAAGAAGAGTATAGAAATGTAAGTAGTACATATGCGAAAACGCTTGGTAAAATTAGTGATTATGAAGATCAGCTGCGAAAATTAAAAAAGGATGATATGCAACTCAACATCAATATCAATTCTTGTATTGATAAAAATGATGACAATGGTGCAACAGTGTATCTTACAAAACAGCAGGAAGTGACTGAGAAAATTGAAGTTATCAAAAGTACTCTTGAGCAGATGAAAAAGGATGCAAAGTTTCATGAAGAGAGAAAAAATAAAATTTTTGACGAACTGAATAAATTAAAATCAGAAAAGAGTACAAATATCTTAAAACTTGAAGCTGCTCAAGATACAGAATCTTTAAAAGCACCAGGAGTTTCCTCTGATGAAGAAGATAAAATGCTTGAAAAAGTACGAGAAGCTGTTAAAAAGAAGCAAGAAGAAGCTACTGGAAGTAGAATTGCATATGATAATTCTGCTGAAGTGCTACAAGAACGTCTTAACAAACAGATGAAAAACGATGAGATTAAGAGAAAATTAGAGCAGTTAAAAGCTGCAAGGAAATAATAATATTGTGCCATACAGGGCGTCAAAGCTCTGTGTGGTATTCCAAAAAAACTCAAATATGAAAAGAGAATATAAATATAACAGTGAGAGAGGAGGAAATAATATGACACTGTAAGAGATTAAAGAAAAATTGCTAACTCCAGAATATAATTTCCTCAGAAATAATGAACATCTTGGAAACAATATTATTCTTCTTGGACTTGGCGGTAGCTATGCATATGGCACTAACATTGAGGGATCGGATTTAGACATTCGTGGCTGTGCATTAAATTCTAAAAAAGAAATTCTTACGAATGAAAATTTTGAACAGTTTGTAAATGAGGAAACTGACACAACGTTTTATTCGTTCAACAAGTTGATTTCGTTATTGTTTAATGTCAATCCCAATACGATTGAATTACTTGGATTGAAGCCAGAACATTATTTGTATGTCTCTAAAATTGGTCAAGAACTTTTAAATAATTCACATATGTTTCTATCGAAAAGAGTATGTAGATCGTTTGGAGGATGTGCGAATCAGCAGACGTATCGTTTAAATCAGCTGGCAGTTAGACAATTAAATCAATCTGAATTAGAGCAGCATATTTTAAAAACATTGGAATTTATGCAGACAGATTTTTGTAGTAAGTATACGACTTATAAAGATGATTCTATTAAATTATACATTGATAAATCAGAACAAGAAAATTATGATACAGAGATTTTCATGGATGTAAATCTTACTCATTATCCATTAAGAGATTACTGTGCAATGTGGAATGAACTTCAGAATACTACAAAACAGTACAATAAAATTGGCAAACGAAATAGCAAAGCATTGAATAAAGGAAAAATTTCTAAACACATGATGCATACCATTAGGTTATATATGATGGTCTTGGATATTTTAGAGAATGAAAAGATTGTTACTTACAGAGAAAAGGGACATGATTTGTTAATGCGTATTCGTAATGGAGAATATGTAAATAGCAATGATCAGCCTCTTCCAGAATTTTACGAAATGGTAAATGATTATGAGAAGAGAGTTGACTACGCTAAAGAAAATACTTCATTGCCTGATGTTCCTGATTACAATAAAATCAATGAGTTCGTGATGAGTGTAAATGAAAGAGTTGTAAAAGGTGAAATATGATAGATAAAATTAATTTACCAAAAGCAGTAATTGAGATATTGAATCTATTAGATAGCTATGGATCTATTGGATATGTGGTTGGTGGATGTGTTAGAGATTCTATTCTTGATCGTCCTATTCACGATTGGGATATTTGTACACCTGTTGTTATTTCAGAAGTACAAGCTTTGTTTGAAGAAGAAGGATACAAGGTAATCCCTACAGGAATTAAGCATGGAACGGTAACTGTGATGATCGATAATGTTGGATATGAAATTACTACTTTTAGAAGAGATGGAGAATATACTGATGGTAGACATCCAGATAATGTAGAGTTCACAAGCAATCTTGTAGAGGATTTGTCTCGTAGAGATTTTACAATGAATGCTATTGCATATAATCCTGTTGTTGGTTTCATAGATCCGTTTGAAGGATTAAAAGATATTGAGAATCATACGATTCGATGTGTTGGATATGCAAGAGATAGATTTAAAGAAGATGCTTTAAGGATTTTAAGAATGTGGCGATTTGAGTGCCAGTTAGGGTTTAGCACGGAACCAGGAACACAAAATGCAGCAGTTCATGGTATTAACGAAAGACTTTTAGAGAATATATCAAAGGAAAGAATCCAGTCAGAATTTGTAAAAGCTATTATGTCTCAGAAAAGTAACTTTACGACAAGACCGCAATTTTTTCTAAAAAGCATTATTCCAGAATGGAAAGATATGATCCATTTTCCACAAAATAATCCATATCATGTGTATACTGTAGACTTTCATAGCATGATTGCATATCAAATGGTTCAAGATAATGGTGAATTAATATTAAGACTTGCAACATTGTTCCATGATATTGGAAAACCGCATTGTTACCAAGATGGATCAGATGGTATTCGACATTTTAAAGGTCATGCAAAAGTAAGTGCAGAAATGACAGAACAAATTTTGAAAAGGCTGAAATTTGACAATTATACAATCGATAATGTAGTGGAACTTATCAGATATCATGATGCAACATTCAATGTCGGTGGGAAATATGTGAAACGCTGGCTTAATAAAATTGGTAAAGAACAATTTAAAAGATTATTGGAATTAAGAAAAGCTGATATTAAAGCACACAATCCAAGGTATATCGATGATAGATTGGATAAAATTAGAGAAATTGAGATGATTTTAGAGAATATTCTAAAGGAAGAACAATGTTTCTCAATCAAAGATCTTGCAATAAACGGCAAAGATGTTATGAAGTGGGCGTGTATTAAAGAAGGCAAAGATGTTGGAATTTGGTTAAATCGATTATTAAAACTTGTAATTGATGGTGATTTACCAAACAACAAAGATACATTAATTTACTATATAGTTGGTACAACGGATGGTTGGATGAAACCATAAAGGAGAATATAAATATGAAAGGTGATACTATTTGGCAAATCATGAAAGAAATTGGAGCTGATGGTATTGAGTTAATTCTTCCTGATGAAGACGTTTTGCATATAGATCAATATACAAAAGAAGAATGGAGCAAATTAAAAGATTACAATTATATTGGATGGATACCATGGTTTTGGAAGAAAATGAATGGAAAGATTAATTATCTATTCGAAATTTCAAACGAAGGTTATCTCAAATGGACAGAAGAAAGAAATCCATATCACCGAATGAGTAAATATCAAGGTATTCGTTGGTCAGATTTAGGTAAAGTATTCATATAAAAAAGTTGTTGCATAGCTTATTGGTAAAGCAAATAGAGAATATATCTATGTAAGGTGGTTCGATTCCACCTGTAACAGTTGCTCAAAAATGAGCAAAAAATAAAAAAGAAAGGACTATTCTACTCCAGGTATAAAGTGTGAGTTATACAAAACTTAACGAAAACTTCTTGCTCACACAGCTTAATATTTGTGCTAAACAAGAGTTGATGCCTACTGAAACAATAAAACTGTAGGTGATATATCAAGGGTCGTTAGCTCAGTTGGTTAGAGCATTTACCTCATAAGTAAACGGTCGAGGGTTCAAGTCCCTCACGACCCATCGCATATTGTAAAATCAATCCTCCATATATTTATTCATTATTTTTACATCGTTTCAGCTTCTGATTTTACAATATGCGATAAGCTGGTGTGTCGGAATTGGCATACGAATTAGTTTCAAAAATTAAGGCTCGTAAGAGATTGAGGGTTCGAATCCCTTCACCAGCATTCAATCTGATCGAAACATAACAAGCTAGGACAGGCAGTTAGTTTGATGAGAGCAGACGCCAAAAGGAATGTCCCGTCTCGTTCGATCACACAGGGACAACATAAGAGTGTACAGCTTATGCTGTGTGACAGATTGAAAGTAACTATTAACTCACGAGTGTATAACTTGTGATATTACGAAAGAAACTTTTTACAGGCAAGCCGTTTCACGAATGGTGGACGATCATATTTCTGTGCTGCTTGATCGCTGGTTTCAATACCGGACGGCTTTTGAAAAAATAGGAAAGAGAGAATATACATATGGAAAGGTTAGAGAGAGTAACTTTTGTATTAGCAAATGGTGAATCGGTTAATATTGATGAAAAATACTTCGGAACCTTCGTTTTAGACGAAATTTCTGAATCTTATGAAAGAGGAATTTCATCTGGAATTATTCGTCAAAAATGGGCTAATTTACTGATTTGTGAAGTATATAAGTTAGCAAATGCAAAGAATAAGTTTGCGCAATTTTTGAGTAGTGATATAGCAATGATAAAATTAGAAACTATTCAGCAAAATCCGTTTAATCGGACGCTTGCCACTACAAAATATTATACATACTACATTGATTGGTGTCAAGAATGTGACGATAGTAATGACTTCCAAGAAACACTGATTAGTAAAGAGGGAAATCTATATATTGTGATTTCTAAAAACGAATATTTGGAATATTATTTTCCAAAGAAAGAAATCAATAACCATAAACTCATGGAAGAACATTTTCGTGAGTTAGGAATTATCAAATAGAGAATATACAATAGGAGAGATTAAAAATGAATGATGAAATGGCAGCACATTGTCTGAAGTATGTACCAGAGAAATATAAGAAAGATGTAAAAGATATTTATAAAGTATTAGAAGGAATGATCATTTTAAAAGATTTTGGTCAACTAAAAGCAACGTTTTCATCATTTGATGAAATGCGAAAATACATCAATAATCATACAAAACGTTATGGCAAATGGACAAAGTGGAGTTATTCAGTTGTTGTTAAAAACCCTAAAAGTCCTACAGACAATGTGATTTGGGAAAATGAAGAATATATAGATTAGCGCAAATCTAAAATCAATTCAAATTCAAATCAGTTTTAAAATCAGAAATTTTCAACTAAACATTCGGAATATTATGGGTGGACAGGCATACCCTTGGGTTTTTGCACCCAAAAATCACCTTTTACATAGAAATTTACATAAATTTATTTCTGTGTTCCGTCCGTATGGGCGTTTAGATAGATAACAAAAAAAATTATACATATATAAGGAGGATTCATTTAATGAATTATAACATGATTGGAAAACTCAGTATTTCTAAGGAGACTGAGAAATTCAAGCCGTACACAGAAAACAAATATCCGTCCGGTTGGGTAAGAAAGCAGTTACTTTTTAACGCTACCTGTGGTGATAATAGGCATATGCTTTCAGTTACAGCCGGTGCTTTTGAAGACGGTCATGGTGACATTTACACATTCACAAAAGGAGGTACTGATGAAAATGGAAACAAAGTAAAAGGTGAGTCAATTCAGATTCCTTTCAAAGAAAGATTAACTTCTCCTAGACTTTCAGAAGTTGCAGAATTTAAGAAGTTTATTTTCGATCTTGAAAAACCAGGACGTAGATACAAACTTCAGAATATGGCGGAGAAACTTCATGAAGGAAAAGAACTTACAGATGAAGAATTAAAAGAAGTAGGTCTTGAATCAAAAGATGAAGTTGTAGAGGCTTACGAGAAGAGTAAAAAAAGAAGACATGAGTTCATTTCCGAATGGGACTACATCGACTTTATTAAAAAGGTAATCAATAGCGAGAAGTATAAAGATAAGATGTTCCTTATTAAAGGAAATGGCGACTATAATTATTCAGAAAAAAATCAGAGAGTTTATGAGTCATATGTGCCAAGCAAAATTTACCTTGCAGCAGACGATGCAGAGCCATCTTCGACAGCGACGATTAACATTATCTTTAATAAAGATAGTTTAGATGATTTAAGCGTAGAAGAAAAAGGTAAGTATTTTGTAAATGGATATATGATGGAATACGATCAGGGACGTAAATCTAACATCCCAGTACCAGTTACAATTACAATTCCAGTCCCATTGGATGATAGCGATCCAAAAGCAAAGAAAAAAGCAGAAGCAATTAAACATAAATTTATTGTTGAGGATGATTCATTTAAAGAATACGGAGCAATTGTAAATATGCTTAATGGAGCACAGAAGACGGAAATTACTGAGGACATGCTTACAGATGAACAGAAAGAAGACCTTGATCTAGGAATTATTACTATGGAAGACATTCGGGCGGATCTTGGAGGAGATGTTTATGGAGAGCGAATTAGAGAATACCAGTTTGCAAAACCTGCTCGTGGATTTACAAAAGGTCGTCAAGATACAGTTTGGACTGAAGAGGATATGACCATTAAACCTATCGAAGAAGAGGTTCAGGATGAAGATCTTTTTGAAGATGAAAAAGTAGACGATGATGATGAATTATAAATTAGAGAGCTTCGTGCTCTCTAATCAACAAAACAAATTATATATAAGAGGAGAATAAATATATATGGCATTTAAGAAACCAGAAGTTAATGTAATTAAACCAGATATCAAAAACCTTTCAATTTATCTTAGAAGTACAAAGAAATTTGGTAAGTCCACACTTTTCAGAGACGTTATTCTCGCAAAATATGGTGATCCATCGAGAGGACTTCTTGTTGGTTGTGGTAACGAGATCGGATATAAAATGCTCGATAATTTAAATGTTACGCAGGTGACATCATATAAGGATATGATTGAGCTTGAAAAATGGTTAATTGAGAAGAAAGGTATTGAACATAATATTGAAATCGTAGCATTTGATACAGGGGATGAACTTGCACTTCTTGCTGACGCAGAAACAATTCGCCAGTCAAACGTAGAAAATCCTACTAAGAAATGTAAATCAATTAAAGCAGCATTTGGAGGATATACGGCAGGGGAAAAATATTCTGCAAATGATATTATTAAGCCTTATATGTCAAAACTTCAGGCTGCTGGATTTGGTGTGTGGGTAATTGCACATACAAAATTCAAAACCATTAAAGAAAAGGGCGGTCTTGATGAAGATGGATATATGCAGTTATCTTCCAATATGAGTGCAGATTATGAAGCTGCTTTCGGGGATATCTTCGATGTGACTCTTACAGGAGTAATTGATCGTGATCTTGAAGAGAAGAAAGTTGGAGATAAAACTAAGAAATATGCTACTGACGAAGTAAGAAAGCTTTACTTTAGAGGTACGACACTTATTGATGCAGGTGGAAGATTTGCAGATGGGGCAGTGCCAGAATTTATGATTTTCGACAAACCAGATATGGGAGCAGAATTCGTCAAAGTAGTGGAAGAAGGCATGGAGAAATCTAAAACTGAACTTAGTAAAAGACCTAAAGTAAGCGCAGAAGTTAAACCTACCGTTCAGACTCCATTGAGCACAGAACCATCTGACTCAGTTAGTGAAGATATTGATGATATTGACATGGAAGATAACGTCGATACATCAGAAGAAATAGAATCAGATTATCCAGATGATCTTAATTTTGTAATTAGAACAATGTTTAAAGAGTGTCAGGATAAAGAGCTTAAATCTCAGGTGAAATCAGTTATTGCTGAATATGGAAAACTCAACGATGTTGATGAAGATGGTCTGAAAAAGATTTATGACATGATGAAATAGGAGTGTGCACTACTATGGGAAGGACAGTAAAATGTCGTAAATGTGGTGCGAGAATAGATCAAAAAACAGCATTCAAAGTAGTAGTAGGTAAAGTCAATACCTACTACTGCAATGAACAAGAATACAATGAGATTATTTCTGCACGACAAATGAAAGATGATACATATGAATGCATTAATAAAATATTTGGATATGTAGTTACAAATACAGCGATTTTCAAAGAAATAAATGCTCTCGTTAAAAATTATAACTATAGTTTGATTTTATCTTATTTGCAAGAAAATTTTGATTATTTATATGAAGTAATGAATCGAGATTTTGAAAAAGAATATGGCAAGATTCGATACTTTTCTGCCATCTTAAATAATAATCTTAGAGATTATAAGAAAGGAAAAGAAGAGGAATACACTCCTGTAAAACAAGTAGAAGTAGAGGTTATAGAAAATCATTATAAACGGAAGAAGAAACGTAGAGGACTTGATGAAATTGAATAAGGAAGGTGATTAACATAGCAGAATATATTTCTGGTGTAAAAGAAAAATATCCGGAACAATTATTAAAAAATCGGATAGAGACAGAGGGAAATGTAGTAAGTTGCTTTTTTAAAGACATGCTGTTGTTGGACGATACATGTTTCGAGCGGGACAACTTTATTACAGCAGATGGAAGATTCTATTTTGCAATGCTTAATCAACTTCGTAAAAAAGGATTCTACTCATTAGATGAAGTGACTATTTTATCTAATCTTCCAGAAGAAACCATTGAAATATATGAAGACAAGGGTGGATGGGAAGCTATTCAGCACCAGATAGATATTATCAATGTGCAGAATTTTGATACATATATAGATATTTTATATAGAGAGAATATTATCTTGAAGATGCATGATGATGGATTTAATCTTCTCAAAGAAATAGAAAGTAAAGGTAAGAAGATTGTTCCGTTAAAATTATTTCGTAAGATGACATCAGAAGAAGTAACTGATTGGTACGAATCGAGAATAAGTTCTTATGGAACAGGTTACTCAAGCAAGATTCTTGAAGAAGAAGAAATTGACTTTGACGATGAATTCATAGAATCATGTGCTGAAGGAGAAGAAAATGGCGTACCATTTGATACTGCTGGATATGATAAAAATGGTGAAGAGATAAATTGTTTCCCATTTCTATCTCGTCAGATAATGGGATTTCTTGAAGGTACTTTATCTATGATGGGTGGATTCTCTAGTGCGGGTAAGTCAACATGGTGGATCACTGTTTTAATGGCACTTCTGAATTATGATAGAAAAGTCTTAATTATTTCCAACGAAGAAAATGTTAAGAAATTTAAAATCAAGTTTATAATCTGGTTGCTAGGAAAACGTAATCGATACTTTAAATTGACAAAAAAGAAAATGATCTCTGGCGATATTTCCACTGAAAGTAGAGAACAGTTAGCAGATATACAAAAATTTTGGAGAGAAAATTATAAGGGAAGAGTCAAGTTCATCTCTATCAATGAAGCGAATATGAATGTTGTAAAAAAGAAGATTCGTGAAAACGTATTAAGATATGGGTACGATACAGTGCTTTACGATACATTTAAAATCCAAGAAAGTGATTTTTCATCTGCAAGACAGGATCTTTCACTTGTAAGGGATAGCCGTGAGCTAGATAAGCTTGCAAAAAAATACAATCTTATTGTTTTGGCTTCCGTACAGTTAGCAGAATATATGAAAGGTAAGCTATTTCTGGATGCAGGAGTGCTTTCTAATGGTAAACAAATTAAAGAGGTACTTGAAAATCTATTTTTGATGCGCACTGTTTACACAGAAGAATTAGATGAAAAAAATAAATTCTATTGTCATCCATTCAGATTAAAGAAAGTAAACGATAAATGGATTGAAGAAGAATATAAACCAGATCCGACAGCGGTATGGAGAATGGTATTTACAGAAAAGTGTCGAAGCGGTGCAAATTCTAGTGATAACGGAATTGCCTATTTACTAAAATATGATGGAGATCACTGTATTTTCAGAGAGGCAGCACAATGCCGACCAAAACACGGAGAAATAAAATAAAAATGGGGTATTAAGGTGATATGCTTGAAGATATTAAGAAAGAATTATTAAATCACCCTGATAAACTCAAAGATGTCTTAGAACATTTCGGATATTGTAATATTATCATTCGAGAAAAATATATGCAATTCGGTAGAGATGAAGTCTCATCAAAAAAATCAATCGTAATTAAATTAAAAGA
>ERZ1034878.256-NODE-256-length-29074-cov-13.141976_pt1 | contig 29074 bp, 40 predicted proteins | sample MGYA00520593_ERZ1034878 | MGnify/ENA primary metagenome ERZ1034878 (study PRJEB33766, sample SAMN09781724) | gut metagenome | biome: gut microbiome | host: Homo sapiens | place: Madagascar | study: EMG produced TPA metagenomics assembly of the PRJNA485056 data...
AAAAATGTGTTGACAAATTACAAGCATTTAACTATAATAAAAGAAAAAACACTTAAAAGGAGCTATTTTTTATATGGGAAAGTCTGTTCACGGCAAAAATATGGGCAAACCGCCTATTGATGGATTTGAGCCGAAAGAAAAAGAACGTTTCAAAAATATGTTCGAAAATGCTTGTGAGCTTCAACTCACCGAGGAAGAAATCTGCACACTGCTCGGCGTATCGGTCAAAAGTATTTACAGCTGGTGCAAAAGAGTTTACGACGGCAAGACTTTCGCAGAAATTTATCCAAAGCTTCGCATGGGCGGAAAACAGTCTTTCAGACGTCAACAGCTCGAACTTGCAAAATCAAACGCAACGATGAATATTTGGCTTGACAAAACATGGTATGGTGCACATGAAGAAAACACGATCAGCGTTAATTTTGAAGATCTCACCCCGCTTGCCAAAATGCTCAGCATTGACACAGAGACAGACGAAAACGGAACGGGCAGCGACGCAACCGAAACGGAAGCAGCTGATCCCACCATGAGCACGACCGAGGAGTAAAACACTATGCCGCAAGCGACTATTGATTGGAAGCCGTTCAGCCTTAAACATAAACAATATATCCGGAAAGCCATGCAATGTGAGATGTCAGTCGCAGAGGGCGCGGTCAGATCCGGAAAGACAATAGATAATTGCATAATTGCATCAATGCACATAGACACTTGCGACGATAAATTACATCTTGCGAGCGGATCCACTTCGGCGACGGCAAAAATGAACATCGGAGACTGTAACGGCTACGGATTGGAACACCTATTCCGGGGACGTTGCCGGTGGGGAAAATATAAGGGCAATGAATGTCTCTATATCACAGACTATAAGGGGCGTGAAAAGATCGTCGTTTTCGTAGGCGGCGGAAAGTCCGACAGCTTTAAAAAGATCCGCGGTAACTCTTTCGGGCTTTGGATAGCAACGGAAATCAATTTGCATTATGACGACGACGAGGGCAACAGCTTCATAAAAGAAGCGTTCAACCGTCAGGCGGCGGCAAAGCAACCGCGCGTGCTTTGGGACTTGAACCCGTCAGCTCCGCAGCACAAAATTTACACGGACTACATCGACCTTTACAAAGACACGTTCAAAGGCGGGTACAACTACCAGCATTTCACAATTGCCGATAATCTTTCAATATCACCGGAACGCCGGGCGGCGATAGTGAGCAAATACAACAAGGGCAGTATATGGTATCAGCGGGACATACTCGGACGGCGCTGCGTTGCTGAGGGGCTTATATATCGGCAGTTTGCCGACAGCCCGCATGATTATGCCGTAACACTCACCGAGGGGGCGCAAAATTTAGTTTCTGCGAATATTGGCATTGACTTTGGCGGAACAGGCTCGGCGACTACTTTCGTGCTTACAGGGCGAAAAAAAGACGGTTCTGTTGTGGCTCTACTTTCGGAACGTCACGCTGAAACGCTCGACCCGATATCACTTGAAAAGGCGTTTTCCGAATTCGTCCGGTTGAGTTACAGCGTGTATAAGAAAGCTATGTACTGTTATTGCGACAGCGCCGAGCAAATACTTATCCGAGGGCTCCGGGCAACCTCAATGCGGCAAGCTCTTCCGGTTATGATACGGAACGCGTTAAAACGTCCCATAATAGACCGTATTCGCTTTGTATCGCGCATGATAGCGTCGGACAGGTTAAAAATAAGCAACAAGGCACAAACGGTATCAGACGCGCTCAGTGAAGCCCTATGGGACAAAAAACACGAGGACACACGGCTTGACGACGGTACAACCGACATTGACACGCTCGACGCATTCGAGTATAGCATGGAGCCGTGGATGAATGAGCTTGCACAAATTTAATAAAAATTGATTTGATGTGAAGAAAGGAGAACATCCAAAGTGACTATATCAAATATACGGCTTATCGATAGCGGTGTATCATACTATCGCCAAAAAGCCGACAATAAGACCATAGGGCGGCAGTACGACAACAACGCCGACAGCTTGATCGTATCAGCTCCCGAGCTTGAAAACGGCTCGGAATGCGTCATGATAATCGAAACGCCGACGCATGAAGTAATCGACCATTTAACGATCGCGCTCAATCAGCAAATAAACATACCGAACAACATTTCACAGCATGAAACGGTATTGATCGGCTTTTCTTTCATGAGACAAGACGGAAGCATTAAAAACACCGAGTTTTTAACTTATCAGTTTTTGCCCGCATTAAAGCCGGATGGATTTGTACCCGTTGACCCTGCACAGATTGCGACGCTCGAATACCTTGCCGAAAATGCTTTCGTATCGGCGGAGCAAGACGCGGCGACAGGCGATGCGACGTTTTACAACTCGGACAATTCCGCCGTGTTCAGAATGACAACCGGCACGAAGTACAAAGCGGGCGACGGTATCAGTATATCGGACGATAACACTATATCGGTATCATATCCCGCTGCAGAAAGTCAGTACGTTTGAAAGGCGGGAAAAACATGGCAGAACAGAAATATATAATAAACCGCTCAACACTCGTTAAAATCGCCGATTCCGTCCGAAATCTGACGGGCATAGTCGGCAATATCGAAGTATCGGACATTTCCGCGCTTTTGGACACAGTAAAGCCCGCAAGCTCGGATGCGCGCATATCAGTCGCAAAGGTAACAAAAATAATAACAATAAATCAACCGTCAGGCAAGAGAATAACGGTCACAAAACAGGAGGGTTAATATGGGATTTTTACCACAATTTTATGTAATAAAAGATGCAATGTTAAATCCAGACGGATTAACAATTAACTCAGAACAAATTGCAACAGCTTCACCAATTATTGCTATTAATGGCAAATCATATAATAATATATATAGTAATAGAACGCAAACAATAGTTAATACTAATCTTTCTAATTCAAGTATGTTTCTTTTTTCATCAAACGGTATTACGACAATAAGTAATTCATATCCATTTTGTTTATATCTTTCCGAAGATAGTGACGAAGATAAATTAGTTATTAGCAAACTTGATCACGTAGTGCCAAAAGGTACAACTAATGTCTCTAAATTATTTGAAAACGGTAAAAATTACTGCGTAATCACATATACAAACAGCGAAGCTGCATTTAATATTGCCACAATCAGAATTGCAGTTAACATTAATACAGGAGGTAATACGGCAAGTCCTTTCATGATATATTCCGAATCAATAGACCCGATAACGATAGGAACGGGAGAAACCGTGCAGATAAAGATTGAAGTATGAAAATATTTTTCGCAATTTTGCTGTTTTATTATCTTGAATATATTGCAATTTTGAAGATAATGCGGTAAAATAAAGGCAAGCTATCGGAGCTATAAAACAGGCGTTGACGCAATAAAAGCGTATCGCAATAAAATTCAGTCACCTATGGGAGGGGCAGAAATGCCCCGAACATAGGGGAAAGAAAGGAAACAGAACAGAGTGAGCAAAAACGTAAAGATACAAAACTTTGAAGGGCAAAGCACGACATACAGCGGCGTGAATTACATCAAGGTACTTGACGCTGATACCGAGGGACAGTACGACCAATTTCAGCTTCCCCCGAAGCTCCAAAGCAAAGCCGTAAGCCCGAAAACGTCAGCGCAAAGCATAACGCCCGATTCGGGGTATGATGCTTTATCCTCGGTCAATATATCCGCTATTGAAACAGAGCAGAAAACAATCACGCAGAACGGCGATTTTTTGCCCTCTACGGGGAAATTTTTTTCTAAAGTTACAGTTAATGTGCCATCGCCAACGCCGAACCTGCAAGAAAAAACAGCAACCTCGAACGGCGAAGTCACGCCCGATGAAGGTTATGACGGTTTAAGCAAGGTTACTGTTGCCGTTGAAGCGTTGGCTCTTGACGGTAATGCCCTGCCCTCTGACGTTGTAGCAGGAAAAACATTTTACAATACAGATTCAGGCACGAAAGTTACAGGAACAATGCCGGAATATAATGGAGAATTGAGGTGAGAAGCATATGGGAAAACTTTTAGGACAAACATGGGAACAGCTTGCGGATATAGCAAGACAAGGAACATGGGCAGAAAATAATATTGAAATCGGTGACTATAAGGCACTCACACTCAACGGAACGGTCGGAACGGTTGCACTTAATAATTACACCGTTTATGCTACTGTCATAGGCTTCGACCATAATAAAGATAAAGAAATCGTTGGCTATCCCCATGCAATAACTTTCGGTCTTTTTGCAGACGCTCAAGGGAAACAGTTGGCGTTGGTTGATCAATATTACGCTTCCTTTAGTGACGTAGCAGCATCGTTCACGATGAATCCCGGCACAAGCTCAACAGCAACGAATGTCGGAGGGTGGAAAAAGGCAAAGATTCGTAAAAACGTTCTTGGCTCAACAGACGTTGAAAGCGGAGATGCAACATCAGCGACGATTACAAGCCCCGGTGCAAATACATTCATGGCAGCTCTGCCGGCGAATTTACGCGCATTATTAAAGCCTATTACGAAATATACAGACAACGTAGGCAATAAATCCACATCCGCATCTTCTGTTACAGCAACTATTGACTATCTGCCACTATTGGCTGAATTTGAAGTTTTCGGGTCGAGAGCAGCTGCGAACGAAAACGAAAAGACATATCAAGCACAGTATCAATATTACAAGAAAGGTAACAGCAAGGCAAGATACAAATACAATGATGTGTCCGGTGTTTTGAATTGGTGGCTACGTTCACCAAGCATACATTATTTGACTTCCTTCTGCTATGTTACTGGTAGCGCTGCTTCCAGTGAATTTAGCTCCAGCTTTTCAAATGGTCTTGCTCCCATATTCAACATATGTTCAGACGGTTCACCCGATTACATCAACATAAATCAGACAACCTCAACCGTTGTCCTTGCAACAAAAGACACACACGTAAGCAAAGATATAAGTGTTCAAGCAATATTGTCAGAAAAGACAGTCACACCAACTTCCACAGCTCAAACAGTAACGCCGAGCAATAACACCGTAGGACTTTCAAAAGTCACAGTAAACGCAGTGCCAACAGAAGAAAAGACAGTAACAGCAAACGGAACGGTCACGCCATCAAGCGGAAAGTTTCTTTCAAAAGTCACGGTAAACGTCCCCACAGCCGCGCCGACGTTGCAGGCAAAGACGGTAAACCCGACAACATCACAGCAAGAGGTCACAGCAGATAGCGGATATGATGCGCTGTCAAAGGTCACAGTAAACGCAATTCAGACCGAGACGAAAAGCGTCACGCCGACTACCTCGGCGCAGACGGTAACGCCCACAAGCGGGAAATACTTGTCGAGCGTATCAGTCGGAGCAATTCAGACGGTCGAAAAGACAATCACCATGAACGGCACATATTTGCCCGGAGATGGTAAATATTTTTCGCAGGTGGTTGTTAATGTAGCGCAGTCCGGGGTTAATGCCGTGAAATTTATCGGCACCACATGGGAGCCGTCGACGGATTATTTGCCGTTTGATGTTACATACACCATAGAGACAACAAATTCAACGGTTGTTTCTGTTGCCAAAGGCACAAGCGCATGGATTTTGAACGCTGTCGGACTTGGGCGGGCAACCGTAACGTGCCACGATTCGGCGGGCAATCAAAAAGGCAGTTATATCGTTGAAGTTGTGGCAAAAGAGGGCTTTCCGATAGAAGTCAATACTGCCGTCGGCATGGCAGAGGTTTTGAAAGCTTCGAACGTCGGCAAGGTCTATAAATTCACGGGAACAACCGACAGCACATACACAAACGGCGATTTGTATCTGGTAGAGGAGACTTGATATAGTATGAGTTTAAAATGGTATTTTAACGCAAGCCCGAAAGCGCTCGGCACGCAAGGCACATCGTACAGCATAGGCTTTACATCGGCGGGAACGCATTTCACGATTTTGCGCAACGGTACGGTGTTCAAAGAAAAGTTTTATCTTTACTATAACGACACCGAAGCATACAAAAGCGGCTGGAAAAATTCAGCATATAGAACGGTAACATTCGATACAGAGCCGACGGGCGCACTGCTTACATACCTTGAAGCGAACGCGACGGCTGTTCAAGAAGACCCGTACAAATTCAAACACTATTACCGAAATAATAGGCTTATAGGCACAGGGCAGTACAGGTTCAGACCGTTCACTGCTGCAGAGCCGGCTTCAGTTGAATATACAGTAACAATAAACAATGGTGGCACGGATTCAATTTGGGTATATCAATCGGACGACGAAAGCACACAAGGAGATGAAGTTACAGGTAACAACGGTGTTTATGTTATTTCGAAGCCGTATATCACGCTCACAACAAACGGTTCAATGATAGAACATATCAGTCATAGCGCCAATATCGAAGAACTGAGCGGCGATTCATATAAAATAAACGGTGATGGTTCAATATCTGTAAATGCTATTTGTCTCACAGGCGATACCTTGATAACACTTGCTGACAGCTCGCAAAAGCGCATTGATGAAATAACAACCGCCGACAAAGTGCTTTCAATCAATCCCGAAACAAACGAGCTTGAAGCGGACGAAATCATTTATTGCGATAGCGCCGAAAACAAGACACATACCGAATACGATATATACACGCTTTCGGACGGCACGGAGATTAAAACCGTACACCGTCATAGATTCTATAATATGGAACGGCAAGCAATGGTATATATGGATGAATGGAACATCGGCGAACATTTTGTTAAAATCGACGGTTCAACGCCTATGCTTATAGCGCATGAAAATAAAGCCGAAACGGTACGTCACTACACTATATTTACAAAGAATCAAAACTACTTTGCAAACGGTGCTTTGAGTGGCAACAGATTCACAAAGAAAATCACGATAAAAGGGGATTCGCAAAATGAAATTGACAGATATTCTCAAACTGATAAAAGCAGATGAAAATCTGCAACTATACGATAATAGCGGATATCTTGACGAGTGGGCGGAATGGTACAGCGGCACGGTCAAGAGCTGGCACAATTACAAAGTTTACAACGGCAAAAGACACGTTCAGATGCACCGCTTGTCGCTGAACATGGCGAAAAAGATATGCGAGGATTGGGCGAATTTGCTTGTAAACGAAAAAACCGATATCACCCTAAGCAATCCCGAAGCTCAGAAGAATTTGGAGCTTATACTCAAAAAAAACAGGTTCTGGCGCAAAGCAAATCAGGATATCGAAAAGATGATGGCGCTCGGCGGCGTTGCGTGGTGCGTCAGTGTTGAAAACCTGCCGATAAATGCGGACGGCTCAATCATTGACGGCGGCACGGTCAAAATATCCTCGGTCAACGCAAAGAACATTGTGCCGATAACGATTGAAGATGATGTTATCACCGAGTGCGCTTTTTGGCGGATTGACACGGGACGCACCTACATCACGGCACACGTTAAGAACGATGCGGGAAACTATGAGATACACAACATCATAGCGCAGGGCGTTGACTTGAACAACTTAACGTTTGACCCCGACACCGACCAATATTATATCTTTGATACGCATAATAATATACCGTGGTTTGTGTGCCTTAAACCGAACGTTGTCAATAATGTTGATATCAATTCCCCGCTCGGTATAAGCATTTTTGCAAATGCTATTGACTGCCTGAAAGAAATTGACTTAATTTTTGACAGCTACGCAAACGAGTTTATTCTCGGCAAGAAACGCATATTTGTCAACGCTGAACAAATGGCATTCAATTCACTTGGCGAACAGGTCGAGGTATTCGATTCAAATGATGTCGTTATGTATCAGCTCCCAACGTCCGCTGACGGCTCGCTCACGATTCAGGATGTCACGCAGTCGCTGAGGGTGACGGAACATCAAACGGCATTGCAGTCACAGCTGAACAACCTTGCAGCGTCGTGTGGGCTTGGCACTGAGCATTACAAGTTTGACAAAAGCGGAGTATCAACGGCGACGCAGATCGTCAGCGAAAACAGTCAGCTTTTCCGGAACATCAAAAAGCATGAAATCATTATCGAGGAAGCATTAACGGAGCTTGTCGAAGCTATCATATACGCGGCGAACACGTTCACGCAAACGAAGATCAACGCAACCGCCGATGATATAGCGATATCTTTCGATGATAGCATTATCGAGGACAAAGCAACCGAGATGGCAAACGATCGGCTTGATGTCTCGCTCGGCGTTCTTTCAAAAGCTGAATACCGTGCAAAATGGTACAACGAGGATCTGCAGACAGCACAAAGAATGATCGAAGAAATCGACGGATTCACAATAGATGATAGCGAGGGATATGCTTATGATGACACCGACACAGGCGCACAAATGGACGGACAAGGAACTGAGGGCGCTTGAAAGGCGCATAAAGGCTGAATATACCAAAGCATACAAAGAGATGTTTGCCGATATGGCGGCTATCATGGCGAAAATCGAAACAACGCCGGATATGTCGCTACAAAAAAAGATGGTACAGCTCAGGAAGTATGACCGATTGAAGAAGATGGCGGAACAGCTCGCCACAGTATTACAAGACGCAACGAAAACCGCCGAAAGCTTTATATCTGATTCGGCGGTAAACGTCTACCGGAACAATTACAACGCGTCCGCTGATGGTTTGGGCTTTTCGCTTATAGACAATACAGCAGTAAAAAAGATTTTGACGAAAGAGGTCAACCCGTTTACAAAGCTATCAATGCAAGGCATAACGGACAAAGTAGTATTAAAGCGAAAACTTGAAAGCGAAATAATAACGGCTATTCTTAAAGGCGAAAGCATTCCGAAAATGTCCGCGAGATTGAAGCAGGTCGCAGAGCTAAGCCTACGAAATACCGTGCGCATAGCGCGAACAGAAACGACACGGATAGAAAATGCCGCCCGGAACGAAGTCGGCGCAGAGGGCAAAAAAAAGGGGTTCGTGATGTGGAAAAGGTGGGTATCTACGGACGACGGCAGAACCCGCCCGGAACACCTTGACGCAAACCGTCAGGAAGTGCCGTATGATGAACCGTTCGAGGTCGGCGATGAAAAATTAATGTATCCGGGCGATATATCACTCGGAGCGAGTGCCGGCAATGTTATCAACTGCCGGTGCACAATGGTGACTTTCATAAAAGAATAACATAAAAGGAACAAAGCAATTATGGAATACAAAATCAAAGAGCCAAAGCCACCGAAAAAATGCGTTATTATTCATGACGGGATTGAACAGGAATTCTATATTGACGAAACAGACGGCTATATATACGCCCTGCGGCGAACACGATTCAAGACACTGCCGCGCAAAACCGTAACGGTTACAAAAGACGATATATTATATTTTATTAAATAATAATTAAAAAATATATTGACAAGTAATATTATACCGTTTATAATAACGATATAAACATAATTCCTTGCGCCGCAAGGCTTAAAACGGCAGTCGCATTGCACGCGGAGCAAACCGCATTTAAAAAAGCAGGCAAGCGAGAAAAGGCAAATACTATGGATGAATTAAAGACAATATTTAACGAGGAACAGATCGATTTTGCAACTTTTGAAAAAAGGCTTGCAGAAAATTCAAAGACGATCAAGCTCGCGAACCTACGCGGCGGCGGTTATGTCGATGCCGCAAAGTATTCACAGCTTGAAAAAGACTTTAACACTTACAAAGAGCAGAACGACGTGAGCAAATATGCGGATTATGATACCGTTGTTCAGGAACGGAATCAGCTCAAAGCAGAAAAAGCAAACGCTGAGATGCTTCAAAAGGTAGCGGGGGCAAAGGTCGCGGAGCCTTTCCGCGAATTTGTACTCGAAAAAGTCAAGGGGGCGATTGATTCCCCCGACAAGTTTGAAACTGCCCTTGCTGAATATGTCAAAGCTAACCCGCAGTATTTAACTGCACCGGAGCCGAAGCAATCATTTTTCAGAGGTTCCACACAGCTTACACAAGGCGGCGGAACAGCCGCAAAGAAAACCACAAACGATTTAATGAATAATTTATTAAGAGGTGCAAAAAAATGAGTCAGATTACAAGAAGCAATGCGGAAGCATTACTCGAGCCGGATGTAATGGCTGAAGTAATACAGGGCGCAGTAAAAAGCTCTGTTGCAATGCAGCTTTTCCGCCGTCTCCCCGATATGTCAAGCAGCATGATGAAGATGAAAGTGCTTGACGCTCTGCCCGTTACTTATTGGGTAGACAACGATACAGACAACGGACGCAAGAAACTCACCAAAATGGCATGGGACAACAAATACATTGTTGCGGAAGAACTTGCCGTTATCGTTCCTATCAAGGAAGATCTTCTCGACGATGCCGATATTGATATATGGGCACAGGTTCGCCCGAGAATTTCCGAAGCGTTTGCAAAGTCCTTTGATGAAGCAGTATTTACAGGCGTAAACAAGCCGAAGGGCTTCCGTGCTGACCTGCTTACATCGATTAAGAATGCAGGCGCACAGATCACACCCGGTCAGGATACGCTTTACAAACAGATAGACAACGCAATGGCAAAAGTTGAGGAAAGCGACTACGAGCCTACTGCACTGCTCGGCGGTCTGAACATGAAATCACAGTTCAGAAATATGCTTGATACAACCGGACAGCCGCTCAATCAGACCGAGATCGGATCCCTCGCCCGCTATTATGTAAGCAACGGTGCATGGGATAAGACAAAAGCAAAGTTTATTGTCGGCGACTTCTCGCAGGCAGTCTATGCAATACGTCAGGACGTAACGTATAAGCTTCTTACTGAAGCAGTGATACAGGATCCCGCAACCGGCGCAATTCTCTATAACCTTGCGCAGGATGATATGGTGGCACTCCGTGTTACAATGCGTCTCGGCTGGGAAATTCCGAACCCCATCAACGCAGAACAGCCTGACGAGTCCGTGCGCTTCCCGTTCGCGGCAGTTGCAGGCGATACACCCATAACAACCTATAACGCAGTATTTACCGTTACAAATGGAAAATCAGGTGATTCACTCGAAAAATACGAGGGTGTCAAGGTTACTTGCGGCGGCGTTGTTAAGAAAACAGGTTCCGACGGTACGGCAACATTCCCGCTTCAGAACGGCACATATAACTACCGCGTTAAAATGGACGGCTTCAATACCGAGGTCGGCAAGGTTACAGTCAACGGAGCTGCTGCCGCTATTGCAATCACTCTTGTTGAGGACTGACGAGGTGGCATAAATGGCATATGCCGACTTTGATTATTACAAAAACGATTATCACGGGATAATAATAGATCAAAATAACGAATATGCCTATTTCGCAGAAAGGGCAAGCGATAGGCTTGCCCTTTTCGTGAATAAGCTACCGAAAACGGACGAAGCAAACGAAGCGGTTAAAAAATGCACTTGCGCAATTGCCGATATACTTTTCGGGGACTTCAAAGCCGGGAAAAACGGCGTACAGAAAGCAAACAGCGAGAGCGTGGCGGGATATTACAGCGTGAGCTATTCCGCACCGTCAAGCTCTGAAATCGTTGTTTTATGTAACCGTCAGATCGGAATATATCTCGGTAAATGGTTGTGCGGTTCTCGGGCGGTGATGTGGTAATGGAATTGGATTTTACCATAAAGCTTGACGACAACACGGACGGCGTGAAAAAGGTCGAAAAAGACGCGGTAAAACGTTCGTTGTTTGCAATGGGAGTGAAAGCCGTCGAGGGCTCTGTTGATGCTATCAGTGGCATATTCGGAATGGATTTACAAGCGGTCGACACAGGTCGCCTGCGGGCAAGTATTTCGTTTATAACGCCAGATGGAAAGGGAGCGAAGATTTCCCCGAATTCAGCGGCAAGCAAGCCCGGGGACGAAATTTCCGGCACCTCAGACGAAAATAGCGTAATCGTGGGAAGCAATGTGGAATATGCAGAGTATGTACACAATGGCACGGTAAAAATGGGAGCCCGTCCGTTTATCCGTACAGGGATAGACAAGACCCGCGACGACATGAAACGACAAGTCGATAAAATATTCAGAGGGGAGCTTTAAGTAATGGCACTTCAAGATTATTGGCATGATTGCTGGGTAGTTGAGCGCAGAATAATCGCGGACGGTCTCGGCGGCTATGAAACGGTTGAGAGCATAGGCGTTCAATTTCGAGGATTGGCTACAAAGAAAAGCAGTCAAGAACAGTTGATCGGTGCGGTACGTGGTAACATCAACGCACAATATAACTTTTCTACGGTTGAAAATATGCCGATAGATAAAGATAGCACCATAATGTTTATTGACCGTCTGACGCGAAAAAAAACGTATCTCCGGCTGACTTCCGACGGCGTGACAGCTCCGGACACAAGCAGTCAAAGAGCGTGGAAAGTTTTCGACGCTGAAAGCTATGTTCCTGTAAAGGTGGTATGATATGCTTCAAGATGCTTATACATTCGGAAAGCGTATAAATCAATGGCTTTCACAATTCGGCACTGTATACCGTGGTGTATTGCCCACAAACGCAACACCCGATAATATTTATTTGCAGGTGTCCGGATATTATGACAATTTTGCAACGTCCTTTATATATCCCGTTCAGATTTACAAACTCAACACGACAAGTTACACCGAGGTCGTAAAAGTCGCGCAAAACATAGAGCGCGAGATCGGCGACGGCGGCACGCTTGTCATATATGACGATATCCGTTTTAAAATAGACAAGGGATCGCCATTTTATCAAGATAAAGCCGATGAAAGCGAGACAATTCGCGCCGGGTATATTAATCTTGAAATCACTATTTATTAACGAGCAAAGGAGAAAAAGCAATGCTTAAAACAGGGCTTACAGAAAGAACCGTTAAAAAGCTCCAGCTTAATGCCGGCGTATTTCTTTCGGAATACACGAAAGGCGGAACGATATCGGAAACGAACATCATCGGCGCAACTCGCGGGGGCGGTAGCTTTTCAGCCGTGCCGACAATTCACCAAGTAGCCGTTGACGGTGCGCCGACTTACGTCAAAGGGCTTGAGCGCGTCGACGATTGGGTAATACAGATGAACGTCAGCAACTTCCTTGAATTCACCGATTCGGCACTTATCACCGCGCTTGGTGTTGGAGCGTCAAAAGATACCGTTGACGGCGGTACAAAAATAACTGTTTCCGGCGGAATTGCGGCAGGAGATTACAATGACATTTATTGGGTAGGAGATACAAGCGACGGAAAGAATATCGTTATTCATCTGAAAAACGTGCTTAATCTTTCCGGACTTACTATCACAATGAATGAGCGCGGAGAGGGTACATACCCGCTCACGCTTACGGCGCATTATGACCCAGCAGACCTTGCAACGGTTCCGTTTGATATCATTCTTGAAAGCTAAAAAACAAATAATAAACGAAAGGTAACGAAAAACATGGCATTTGAACTTGACGAAAGCAAAAAAACAAATATGAGCACCCTTGACGCAGTTGAAAAGTTTGCAAACTTGGCACCGGTGCTTGCTGATATTATAGATGCGGTGAAAGACAACACCGAGGTTATAAATTGGCTAAAAACATCTCAAAGTGCAAAATCAAAAGCAGATATAACGCTCGGGCTGATGCGAGTATTTCCGACAGTCTACCGCCTATGCGGTCAAAGCATTTTTGAATTAATAGCAATATGTGGGGCGCGTACCGTCGAAGAAGTCAAAGCGCAGCCGTTAGCTGATACAATTCAGCAGTTAAAAGATATGATTTTTGATAGCGATTTGAGGGCTTTTTTTTCATCGTCCTCGGCGAAAGGCGCCGGGGAAACCACATCGGATACTTGATATCATGCTTAAATGATGTCAGGTATCCGATGAACACAAAAACGCTGATAAAATATCTTGATTTTAAGATGCGCGAGCGTGAAGCGCAGGAATACCGCGATTGCTTTTTCGGTGATAGTATTTCCCTTTTGGCTACAAACTTGAAGCGTGAAGATAAGTTTGACTATATCAACAATTATATGCGCATATGGGGAAAAGCACCGGAAGAAGATACACGCACCGCCGGAGAAATAATCCGCGATACATTTGCAAAACACGGCTTGACCTTATCAGTGACCAAAAAACAAGATGCAATTTAATCAAACAACCGGAAGGAGCTTTATTTTATGAATTTATTCAACCTTTTTGCAAGGCTATTTCTTGATACAAAGGACTTTGATGAAAACTTGGACAAAAGCCAGAAAAAAGCTTCTTCCTTTTCGTCAAAAGCCGGGACGGTGTTTAAAGCCGGAGCAAGAGCAGTAACGGCGTTTGCAACGACGGTCGCCGCCGCAAGCACCGCAATTGCCGCACTTGGCACAAAAATGATAAACTTTGCCGGAGATATCGACGACAACGCGCAACGGATAGGAATGTCAACAGACGATTATCAACTTTGGGCGTTTGCTATTGAAAAAGCCGGCGGAGATGCGCAGACATTGGCAAAGGCGGTTCAAAATATATCCGTATTCACCGAAAAGCTTGCAGAGGGCAACGGCGACGCGCTTTTGACTTTGCAAAAGCTCGGTATAGAATATGACGACTTTATGAAAGCTGACAACGCCGGCAAGCTGAAAATGATTGTTGAATCATTGCAAGGCATGGAAGATCAGACAGAAAAAACTCGCCTTGCACAAGAAATTTTCGGTAGCGAAACCGTGCAAAAGCTTATGCCATTGCTTAACGAGGAACGGGGCAGTATTGACAAGCTCAACGAAGAATTAAAAAAGCAAGGGCTGATCATCGATAACGATTTGATAAAAGCAGGCGCAGACCTCGGCGATCAAATACAATTTCTTACAAAAAAATTTCAGGTCATGGGGCTGTCAATTGCTTCCGAACTATTCCCCGAAATATCGCTTCTTATAGACGGAATTTCCGACCTTGCAAGCGGTTCTAAAGACGGTGCGCAAAAGATAGCCGATGCATTCATCGGCATTGCTGACAAGATTTTTCAGGCACTGCCGGACATTCTTGACGTTGTCGGCAATCTTGTCTTGGCTCTTTTCGATGGGCTTATAAAGCTAATTCCCGAAGTTGTCCCGAAGCTTTTCAAATTCCTTGAGCAGATCATTATCAAGCTAATTCAGATGATCCCATCATTAACAAAAAGCTTGTTTAAACTTGTTGAAGCGTTAATTAATGGATTGCTTGACATGGATTGGGGCGAAATATTAATTCAATTAATTGAATCGGTATCCCAAATTACACCGATGTGTATCGACACGCTGTCGCACATATTCTCGTCACTGCTCAATAAAGTATTTTTCAAAGTTACTGATAGTGACTTTTGGAAGAAAGTCGGCGACTTCGGCTTAAGATTCGGCAAAGCTATGATTAATAGCGTGATTGCTTCATTTGAAGCCGGTATAAACTTTATTGTTGACAGAGTAAACGATATAACCGCAAAGCTTAGCAAAGTTTGGACATGGACAGGGCTTGACGCAATTCCGGAGATACCACACGCAAAAATCCCGAGACTTGCAAAAGGCGGTATGCTTGACGACCTCAAAGGCACAATGTTTGCCATAGCGGGCGAAGATGGCGCGGAAGTCGTCGCACATGGTTCGCAGGGAACAGGCGTTGCAAACGTTCAGCAGATAGCCGAAGCACAATATAGCGCAATGGAACAATACAACGTCAAGGAAACAATAGCAACCGCCGCTGCCGCAATTGTCAATGGCATAGTGACCGGAATTTCAAGAATGCGGTCGGATGCACCGGACAGCTATATTTTACGCATAGGCGACAAGGATTTTAAAGCATGGGTGACCGAAGCAGTAAACCAAAGCCTTTTGGCAAAGGGGCGCAAGTCCCTTAATACAATAACGGAGTATTGATAATGTTATATATAGAAAATATTAACTTTGAGCTCCCGCAGATGGGCAAAGAGCCGAAAGCCGGGTATTCCGAAGAATACATCGAAAAAACTATGATAAGCGGGAAAATAAAACGCATATCAAAGGGAAAGCGCCTTGCCCTTACATTTTCGTTTGCGTATTTGACAAATTCAGAACGTGAAACTCTGAACGATTTGCTTGATATTCAGAGACAGCAAGGCTACTTGTCAATACGCGCGACAACGCCTTATGGCTTGTATGTTGGGCAGGCAATAATGGATATTAATAACGATCAATCACGGTTCGCATATAGCACCGTATTGCAGGATTATGTGTGGACTGATTGGCGGCTTACCTTTAAGGCGGTAAAATATGATAGTTGACGGCGTAAAAATCAATTATGGTGTAGTAGATAACACCATTGAATCAGACTCAAAAGCGATATCATATTCAAGCAAAAGCCTGTATGCGTCAGAGCAAAGCTCTTTAATTGCCGGAGATAAAACAAGGCTGGCACACCTTGAAAAAGATTGGTTTTTGCTTGATGGCTCTTATGTTTTCCCCGTCGCAAGTACGCAATACAATACGGGGTGGGAAAGCTCCTCGATATCCGACGCAAACGGAAACATAAACGAATATATTGAATACGTTTTTGCAAATACGCACAGCAGTTATGGTTTGTCGGCAACATTCCCCGATTTGAGCGTACCGAGTGACTTCACAATATCATATTATAGCGGTACTTCCATTTTGAAGTCCGTGCCGATAACCGGGAACGTTTCGACGACTATAACGATAAACGAGACCGTGAACGATTGGAACAAAGTCAGGATCACATTTGCAAAGGTGAAACCGCAGCAACGCGCAAGGCTTTATTATATCACTTTCGGCATAAATGTTGACTTTGGCGAAGATGTTATTATAAGTTTTTCAGCGACAAAAACGACCGACCTTTCAAGTGACTATTTCGAAAGCGGCGAGATGTCTCTTTCGTTCATCAATGACGGTTCGGTGCTTGATATCGAAGAAAATACAGATTTGCCGGTAGAGTTGCAAGAATCATTGCGCATATCGGTATTTATAAAAAAGCACGGCACAACAACATACGAGCTTTTTGGAAACTATTTCACACAAAGCACACAGCTTTCAGACAACGGCAATGTTATTACATTGACCGCGTATGATGATTTATACGAGCTTAACAGCTCGGTATATAGAAACGGCATTGTATACCCCGACGGGCGCAGTCTCGGAGCATGGGCTCAGGAAGTCGCCGACGATGCCGGAATTGATATTGAAATAGATCAAAGCTTGTTTAATATAATATCAACGGGATATATAACCGAAGTCCCACATCGTGAAGCATTCCGCCTTATAGCCGAAGCTGGGCGGGCAATGCTCGAAGTTGATGCAAACGGAAAGCTTCACATAAAACCGCATACGCCGACAGCCCGCGCAGATATCACAAACGATGATATTGTAGAGAATACATTATCATACGATACAGAAGAGCGCATACTTGGCATTGATGTTGTCAAATATTCATTTATCGTGCCGAAAAACGCGGAATCGCGAGAGCTCGGACACCTTAACGCCGTATTGCTCACGCAGGATATACAAACCGTTGAAATGGTATATAGCGAGTATCCCGTCGTGCCGTCAAGCGTTCAAGTGTTTGTTGATACTACGACCTCGGCGGTCGTCAGCAATACTCTTGTATATAGCGACAGAATTCAATTTGATATATCAGGCACGACAGGTGATCGGACATGGGTGACATTGACCGGTACTCCTTACGGACAGGCGGCGGTTGATGTTACACTCGGAAGCACCTTGCGAAACGTCAAGAAGATAGAAAATAATTATTTGATAACGGGATCAATAGCTGACGCGGTTGCACTTTACCAATACAACACAGTAGCGAAAAAACGGCAGTACAGCGCCGAAGTTGTGAACGATGTCGAATATACGCTCGGCGATAAAGTGAAGCTCTCAAACAAAAATATTGCGGTTGAGAGTATCGGGATCAATGTAGAATACGACAGACACGAGTATACTATCAAGGGGGTTGAATATGGCTCTTGAAAAACTTATCACAGACAGAACGGCAGCGGACGTTGCCGGGAGGACGGCAAAAGGATTTTACAACCTTTCGGACATATCGCGCATAAATTCATATATCAAATATTTTTCGGACGAGCTGAACCTCGGCTTAACAATTCAGAATTTTTCTGTCGGCGATACATTGACAAGCGCACGAATGCAGAGTATAATTAACAATATAAATGCAATACGGAATGCCTTTTTAAATATTCCCGGAATGCCAGCTACACCGATACCGGCGGCGTGGAACTATTCCAAAGCAAACGATACCGAAAAGATTTTGCAGATCCTCGGCGATTATTATGTATCATATCAGATCGGCAAGCTTTACGCGGGGACGTTTTCGGCAGGAAGTCATATAAAATTCCGAGCAACACGCGCGACAGAATCCCCCGGCGTTTATCAGATCGGCGATACATTATACATCATTAAAGCGCCGGTTGTTCAAAGCGGCGATACTCTCACAATTGGAGGTACCACATGAAAAAAGTCTATGACAGAGTAGTACAACACGCAAACAGATACAAATTGACGAACGTCAGCACAGGAGCGGAGCTTGGCACCTTTGATTTTGCAGAAGCTCCCGGCACAGTATCACAGGCAGGCACCGAGATTGATGCGGAGCTTTTCGACGGCATAAGTGATGATCTTTCAGCAAGACCAACAAAGGCACAGCTTGAAGCCGGCACGGTCGTCCCGAAATATTCCGAAAGTGCAAAGGATGTGCCGGAATGGGCAAAGTCCGCAAGCAAACCGACTTATACAAAATCAGATGTGGGACTCGGAAACGTTGATAATACATCAGACGCAAACAAGCCCGTATCAACCGCAACGCGTACAGCTCTAAACGGTAAAGTTGATAAAGTAACAGGGAAACAGCTGTCGACAAACGACTACACCACAGCCGAAAAAAACAAGCTCGCCGGGATATCCTCGGGCGCGGAACAGAATGTTCAAAGCGACTGGAATACAACATCGAGCGCACTTGATAGCTATATAAAGAATAAGCCGTCGCTATATGTTCATCATGTCGAAATTTATTCACCGGGTGATATGACAGCAGGCGAAATTCTTTATACAATAGATTTTCAGATAATCAATAGCTCTGCAACCGCTTTTACTATGAACAGCATTATTGATTATTTGAATACGATCAAAACAAATCACTTGAATTGTTCCGGCGTTGGCATTGATAGCTCGGTACAGGCTGCAAGAGTTTGCATATCGTTGCAATATCACACATCATCAGACTTTTATATATATATGCTTGATAATACAACCGATGATTATTTATCTGTATCAAGTACAACGCTTGGAAGTTTAAGTATTTCCGACAAAATAATAAAAATACTTTGAATATAACTGCGGAAACGCAGTTATAAATATAATTTCAGGAGGAACGTATGAGAACCAAACGCGAGATCATACTTGCCGCACTTGCGTCCGTCGTGGCGCTGGTAATGTTTGTAGTCGGTTCGATTGCTCTTTACAAAGCAAACATCAAGGCTGACGACATTATCAAACCCGACGACACACCCGCAGTCACTGAGGGCGATGACACAAAAGCCCCCGATCAGGATACTGTCAAGGATCCTGAAACCACCGCCGGAGACACCGACGAAACACCCGGAACCGATACCGATACCACCGTGCCTGAACCCGGTGATAAAGATACAGAGCCGGATGAAACCAAACCGGAGAATCCGGAAACTCCGGACGCTTCGGCAGAGCTTGAAGCTATAAAAGCCGAACTCGAAAGAGCAGCCGCAGAGCTTGAAGAAATCAAAAAGAAGAAAACAGACACGGAAACAGAGCTTGCGAACGCTAACACAGAAGCCGCAAAAATCGCCGCAAAAATCGAAATTCTAAATGCTGAACGTAAAGCCGCAGAAGCCGGCAAAATCACAGCAGAAGAAGAAAAAAAGGCTATTGAGGAGCGTATAAAAGTAGCAGAGGCAGAAAAAGCCGAAGCTGATGCCGCAATAGCAAAAGCACAGAAAGAACTCGCAGAAGCAAACCTTGCAAAGGCAAAAGCTGAAGCAGCAAAAGCTGAAGCCGAAGCACGCAAGGCAATTGCAGAAGCTGACAAGGCAGAGGGCAAAATCACCGACGCCCCCACTGAACCCGTCGAGCCTACCGAGCCCGCAACAGATCCGGTACAGCCCACCACCCCCGAAGAAAACACCGAGGAGGTAAACGGTAATGTTTAATAATTTTGTAACCGCGGCTTTTCCCGCCCTTATCATGTTCGCCGTTTCTCTTCTGACTTTCGGTGTAATGTTCTTTGTTAAAAAGCCCATTATCGAACTTGCCGCCGCAATTTTCAAGACAAACAAGTCCGGTGCTTCAACAGCAAGAAACAGCGTTGCGGGCATTATCACAAGCGTTGCGATCGCTGTCGGCTTTCAGTACACAATACAGGCACTTTTCAACTTCACCATTGTTATTTGGTGGGGCATAGCTGCCGGATTTATTGCAACTCTGCTTTATCTGTTTATTGAGAATATCAGAGACGGCGGAGCAAAGAAATTCGGCAAAGAAGTCAAGGACATTATCGGCGATACCGTCGAGCTTGACACTCTGCTTGATTACATCAAAAAGACTTATAACAAGGCGGTTGAAGAACAGGTCGAAGCGGAGGACAACAAAACAAAAAACTTAGCGGAAACGCTTGTTGGCAACCTTACAAGTGTTTCCAAAAAGTAAGAAAGGCGAATAAAGGCTTAATTGTCTTTATCGTTATATCCGGGATAAAATTTCTATCGTTCACGGCACCGCGCATTGTGCGGGTAATTCTTGAAATTATAGAATATTTTTTTCTCGAGGTATAAAGCCATACCCCGAAAATATGCGGCTTAAAGGTTGTATATTTTCGGGATTTTTTCTTACAAAAATATTGACAAGTGAAAAAATACGTGCTATACTTTTTACATGACTGAATTTATGTACAGGGATTTAGTCTTAGGACTACGAAAAAAGATAAAAACACTGTCAATAATATCCATTGTTTTGGCAGTAATTATTATCATTCTTTCCGTGATGGTGTGTTGCGCGGTTGGATATGGGGACGCCGAAGAGGGAGGTTCTCAATCCCATATCGCAGGCGAAACTACTACCGACGCAAGCACCATCATCCTCGCTTTCAAAATATTTGGTATAATGACTATCATATCAGCTATTATTATAGCTTCGATATCGATATATATCTTTATACAGCATTTAAACCATGCAAAAGAACTTGAAGCCGAGAAAACGGAAAGCAATGCAGAACTTCCACACAACCCGGAATCAGATATAAATACAACTGACCCACCGAGTCAAGAAGGACAATGAAATGTTAAAGATAAACGACGACACTAACCGGCTGACGCGTGCCGAATTTGAGGACTATCGGCTTAATAGTGGAATCACTGACCTTCAAGCGGAAATCATCCGGCTGAGATATCATGACGCGGAACAACCGACGGTAATATCTATATGTTTGCGGCTGAACATATCAACGCGCAAATATAACCGCGAACTTAATCGCGCATTGCTTCAAATATTCCGATATACATCGAAAAAATAAATGTTAAGTCATTTTTTATATTCCTTTCACTTTCTCCTTAAAAAGGGGGCGGGCTTATGCCTGCCCTCTTTTTTTGCGTCATTTTTCTGTCACTTTTTCGGCGGTTTTATAGTCCCATTTTGATTTATAATATAATTGCAATGAAACAGCTTTTAAAAACGGCATATGCCGAATTAAAAAAGCTTGAATCAGTTAATTCCCCGACGTGGGAAACGTTTGAGCGGATCGCTATATTGTCCGCGTGTATCAAATATTTTGAGGGGGATATTTGCTCTAACGCTAACACATTGAGCGAAGCAGTGGACGAATTGCGGGACAGCTACGGGGACACCAAAGCGCTTGATATTTTGACGCGGGTGCTTGCTGACTTCAAGACGGACATTGATTGTGTAAGTCCTTTTTTGTCGAATGTATTAATTAATAAAATAAAGGGGGATAATTAATCATGCCATTTCCTACATACAACCAGCCCGGATATTTCGGGCAGTCTTATCAATCGCTGCAGACCGTGACGCCTGCGTCCTCGATATATTCACCGGGGTTTGGCGGAATGCAACAGCAACAGGCACAACAGCAACAGCAGGCAACACCGGTGACAAATAAAATCTATGTAACATCGTTTGAGGACGCAATGAACCGTTTCGCACAGCCGAACAGTATTTATATTTATGTTTTGCAGGACGAAACAAAGATTTTTGAAATTGCCACAGACTCACAAGGTCGAAAACTCGCGAAAACATACGACTTGAAGCCGTTTTTTCAGCCTACAAGCGAAAGCGCAGAAAAGGCGAACAATTACGCCACAAAAGAAGATTTTCGCGCCTTAGAGGAAAAAATCAAGGCTCTGGAAAGCTCTATACCAAAGCCCGACAAAAAGAAAATCATAGGCGGTGAAGATTATGCAGAATAACCCTTTAATGAATATATTAAATATATTTAATATCAGGACGAACCCGCAAACGCTTGCGCAAAACCTGCTTGCAAACAATCCTGATATAGCGCAAAAAATCGGGAACAATAACCCGAAAGACATTGCGCTTGAAATGTGCCGGCAAATGGGGGTAGATCCTCGGCAGATTGAGCAAATATTATCACAAATACGAAGATGATATTTAAACCGTTTCAAGCGCGCGGAAACGGATTTAAATAAATAATTTTATTTCAAGGAGAAAAATATGGATTATTCAGAAGGACTTGCCACAGGAATGGCACTTCAGAACGGCAACGGCAATGGCAACGGTGCCAACGCATGGAATGAATCATGGCTTTGGGTGCTTGTTATCTTTGCACTCGCAGGGTTCGGCGGTAATGGACTGTTCGGCAACAGAGGTGCAGGACAGAGCGGCACCGGTGTAATGGACGGTTATGTCCTTACTTCGGACTTTGCAAACATCGAAAGAAAGCTTGACAACGTTAACAATGGACTTTGTGACGGCTTTTATGCCATGAATACCGGAATGCTTAATGGCTTCAGCTCCATTAATCAGAACATCATGCAAAGCGGTTACGAGACAAGAAACGCCATTGCGGGCGTTGCTTCACAGCTTGCTAACTGTTGCTGCGAACTCAAAGGCGGGCAGAAAGATACACAGTATGCGATCGCAATGCAGACGAACGCGATCCAGCAGTCACTCTGCACAGGCTTCCGCGATATTGTAGACAATGCTAACGCAAATTACAGAGCGCTTCACGATGAACTCATCGCAAACCGTATTGAGGATAAAAACGCGCAGATCGTCGCACAGCAGAACGAAATAAATGCGCTGAGACTTAAAGCAAGCCAGGAAGCGCAGAACGCTTATCTTGTCAATCAGCTCAGACCCTGCCCGTCTCCGGCATACGTTGTGCCGAATCCGTTCTGCTGCAATAACACTTGCGGCACAGGAACCTGCGGCTCTATAATCTGACAAAATCAAAGCCCGACTGATTATCGGCATGAAAGGATTTAAATATCCTCTTGAAACCAATACAAGGCGCAGGGGGGAATATTTTCCCTGCGCTGTTATTTTGAAAGGAGAAATGATATAATGCTTCTTATAGGCACTACAAACACCGCTACGCAGGCAGTTGCGGCAGGCGGTACAATTAACCTCGGCGCTACATATCGGCGCTACTGCAAGAAAAATTCAGCCGGTACGCCGGCATTCACGAACACCGGCACGGCGTTGAGCCTTAACCATTCCGGTATATATCACGTCACCGGCACTTTTGTTGCGGCAGGCACAGCGGCGGGCGTTGTTACCGTCGGGCTTTCAATAAACGGCGTTGCTGTTCCCTATGCGTTCGCGTCGGAAACCATAACAACCGCCGGGACTGAATTGCGCACCCTTGTTATTGATGATTATGTACTTGTCGATAGCGCGTGCGTCCTCGGGACAACGTCAACAACCCCGGCAGTGTTGAGCTTCACAAATACAGGCGTTGCGGCAACATTCTCGCAGGTTACCGTAAACGCTGAAAAAGTTGTTTGATGAAAGGGGGGCAATATTATGGATTATAACATTAAAAGAATGATTTTTGACCGCGCAAGGCATGACAGAGAGCGCGACGACTACCGTATGCGCGACGGTCGGCAGGGCGTGAGAGGTACCGGACGTTATGGCATAGGCGGATCCCGTTATTATGGTCGTCACGATTATAGCGATCGCGACTATGACAGAGAAAGAGAATACGACCGCGACGACGATTATAGACGCGACAGAGAATACCGCGATTATGATTATGACCCGCGCGACTATGCAACATCAGGCGGCGCAGATATGAGACTTACCAAAGACGATATGCGATCATGGAAAAGAATGATGCGCAACGCCGATGGTACTATTGGCGAGCATTTCGACCATGAGCAAATTTCAAGGGTTGCGGATCAGGTCGGCGCAAGGTATAACGGATATGACGAAAACGAACTTTGCATGACTGCGAATATGATTTATTCGGATTACGGCGAAGTGCTCAGGGCATACATACCAAAAGACAAGGAAGCAACAATATACACGAAGCTTGCAAAGGCATTCCTTGAAGACGAGGACGCGCCGCAGGGATCCGAAAAGCTCGCACTGTATTATTATTGCATTGTCAAAGGTGATGAAGAATAACAGATATAAATTTTACAACCGACGCCCGGACGGCGCACTGTTAGAAGATTGCGTTTGCCGTGCAATATCGACGGCGACGGGCTTAAAATACGGAGCGGTTGAGAATTTATTGACGTTGACGGCAGAGAAGGAAGCTTGCGACAAGCTCTGCGTTTGCTGTTACCATCACCTTTTGGAAGACGTGCTTTTATATCCGGTTTTCTATTGCGACGATAGCGAAACCGTGCGGGATATTGCAGAAGAGTACCCCACACAAAAAATCATTATAAGGATATCCGGGCATTTAACCTCGGCAATATATGGCACCGTCCTTGATATATGGGACTGCACCGGCAAACCCGTTGACTGCTTTTGGATAGTCCAATAAAAAATAAAAGAGCGTGGGCAATAGCCTGCGCTTTTTTGTGCTGTTATAAAAATCAACATTTTTTCACTTTTTTTGAAAAAGGCTATTGACAAACGCTTTTGACCGTGCTATAATATTGACATAAACAAACAAAAAGCAACCGAAAGGAGGTAAAACGATGGAACGTTCTGAACTTGAATGGCTCGCAACTCGAATAATCAGATACCGTGGAAAGCACAACATTTCTCAAGGCGCGTTTGCAAAGATTTGCAAAGTGAATCGCTACACCATTTTACGGATCGAAAACTTAGACGCGAGCCCGTCACGCTTAACCGTGGCAAAAATCGAAGAAGTATTAAACAGCAAAGAATAACAAAAAGAAAGGAATATTAAAATGTCATTCACAAAATTTAAACTTATTTCAAACGGTCAGCAATTCAGATATGGAGACTCAATCACAGAATATGAAATCAAATCAGATCTTCCCGAGGAAGATATTTTAAAGTATTGTACAACGGCACTGGTCAAATGTTCAACGCCGGCAGGAGAAGAAGAAACACCCTTCGCACCGTTCTATGAATTCCGCAAAACATCCGAAAACACGTACATTTACCGTGTTACAACGCCCTATTGTGATTGATCAAGAAAAGGAGAAAGTAAAATGAATAACGATTTAACCATAACCACAACCGCGCCGGAGGAAGCCGGACAGCTTATAGTCATCAAACAGCTTCCGGTTATTCAGGAAGAATTATACCGAATCAAGGAAAAAGTAACGGCGGTTGTCGATACCGCGCTTGCCATGCAGGTATCAGAGGACACTGTAAAGGATATCAAAGCAAAACGCGCCGAAATGAATAAAATGCTTGTAGCTTTTGAAGAACGCCGCAAGGACGTAAAAAAAGCCGTTCTCGCACCTTATGAAAACTTTGAAGCGGTTTATAAAGAATGCGTATCGGATGCGTTCAAGAATGCCGATGCGGAGCTTAAACGTCGTATTGCAACGGTTGAGGACGGTATAAAGCAGGCAAAGCGTGAAGAACTTGAAACCTATTTTTCCGAGTATTGCCAGAGCGTCGGCATTGATTTTGTATCGTTCAAAGACGCAGGCATTAATATCACACTTTCAGACAGCCGCAAGAAGTTAAAGGATATGGCGAAAGCATGGATTGACGGAATAGCGTCAGCACTTCAAATGATATCGACTATGGAAAACGCCGACGAGATCCGCGCAGAATTCAAAGCAAACGGCTATAATGGCAATGCGGCAGTGGTAACAGTGAACGCACGTCACAAAGCCATTGAAGAAGAAAAACGCCGTGCAGAAGAAAAAAAGCGCCTTGACGCAGAACGCGAAGAACGCGAGCGCATACTCATGCAAGAATACGCCGCGCAGAATGTCGAAAATTCTTTGATAGAGCCTTTGACCGCACCGGTGGAACAAATACCCAACGACATCAAAAACAACGTACAGGAAGAAAAAAACGAGTCGCAAACGATGTTTTGCGTTACGTTCGCGGTAAACGGCACAATTGAACAACTCAAAGCCCTCAAAAACTTTTTAAACGAAGGAGAATATAACTATGAATGCAAATAACTTACCTACCAACCAGCCACAAAAACAACGCTTTTCCGTTGCTCTCTCTACTCCTCAATATCAACAGCTTATCAGCAACACACTTCAAGACCCGGGGCGCCGCAACCGTTTTATTGCGTCCATAACGTCAGCGGTAAGCGTAAACCCCGCATTGCAGGAATGCACGCCGCAGACGATCATTTCCGGCGCGTTGCTCGGTGAAAGTCTCAACCTCTCCCCCTCCCCACAGCTCGGGCAGTTTTACCTTGTCCCATTCAAACAGACATTGAAAGACAGAAACGGTAATATACTTTATGTTACCGACGCAGACGGAAACAAGATAAAGGACAAGAACGGCAAATATATCAAGCAGACCGTATCACAGGCACAATTCATTCTCGGATATAAAGGACTTATACAGCTTGCGGTGCGCTCCGGCTACTACAAGAAAATAAACGTCCTTGAAGTAAAAGAGGGCGAGCTGATAAGCTTCAACCCGTTCACGGAAGAATTTGAAGCGTCATGGATAATGGACGCCTTCAAACGGGAAGAAGCCAAAACGATTGGATATGTTGCATTTTTCGAATATCTGAACGGCTTCAAAAAGCTTATTTATTGGGCGAAAGAAGCGATGATGATACACGCCGACAGATATTCCCCGGCGTTCTCTGCCGATAGTTTGAAGAAGATCGAAGCCGGAGAAGTCCCCGAGGCGGATATGTGGAAATACAGTTCGTTTTGGTATAAGGATTTTGATGATATGGCAAAGAAAACCATGCTCCGGCAGTTGATATCAAAATGGGGTATAATGTCGATAGAGCTTCAAGAAGCTTTTGAACGCGACAACGAGATCGCAACAACGGACGGTAAAACCATAACATTTGAAACGCCCGAAGATATCCCCGAGCTCGAGCCTGCACAGTCTGAACCGCTCGCACCCGCCAGACCGTCGGCACCGGTTGAGATACAGCAAATAAATTTTGACGAAATATGAGCCGGATTCCTTACACGGTTATCGGAACGGGTTCCACAGGGAACGCCGTTCTGATTAACCACAATATTTTGATTGATTGCGGCGTACCGTTCAAGAAAATAGCGCCGTATCTTCGGCAAATTCAAATTATCATGCTGACGCACATTCACGGCGACCATTTCAATGCTGCAACCTTGCGGAGAATTGCCGAAGACCGTCCGACCGTCCGCTTTGCCGCTTGTTCATGGCTTTTGACTGATTTAATTAATGCCGGAATACCTGCAAAGAATATTGACCTGTTTCAATGCGGCAAATTTTACGATTACGGCGCATTTCAGGTCATACCGGTGCAATTAACCCACAACGTGCCGAATTGCGGCTACAAGCTATTTTTTGCGGGCGGTAAAGCATTCTATGCCACAGATACAAACAACCTTAACGGCATAACTGCCAAAGGCTATGACCTTTATCTGATAGAATGCAACTATGAAGATCAGGAGATACACGAAATAATCAAAGAAAAAGAAATAAACGGCGAGTTTGCATATGAAAAAAGCGTGATCTATAATCATCTTTCAAAGCAGAAATGCGACGCGTGGATATATTCAAACGCGGACGAACTGAGCGAATACGTTTATTTACATCAGCACAAAAACGATTGAACACGAAAGGAATAAAAAAATGACTGTTGAACAGCTTTCCCGATATTGGGAAGAAATACCCATCGGCAGAGAAAATGCCGTTTCATACTTTGAATTATGCGTAAAATGGGGAATAGCCGAAAGGCAGGTGCGGAACATTCTGCACGAGCTTTCCCTTTTCGACAATAGCGACAATTATGTGCTTATCAGATCAGCACGCACAAAAGGCTTTTACCGCTCGGACGATATCGACGAAATTCAGGCATACCGTCGCGAATGTTTGAGCAAAGGCAAGAGCATTTTCGCCCCCGTTAAGAAATGCAACAGAATTTTACATGATTACGGGCAAATCGATTTAATTATTAATGCTTTTTTCGATTTGCTTGATAATTGATATTGACAAGCGCCGGAAAGCGTGATAAAATACAAACAGTCAAGTTTAGTGTTTTTTCTTGACGTTTGCCTTTTGTTCCCGGGGCAACCCGGGGACGTTTTTGTATAAAACCCTCTTGACAATTCCTCCGAGGGGGTATATAATATATCTGTCGGTTGAGGTATGAGCAAGATATTTCACCCGAAGTAAAACTGCATACTTTACCGACGAGCCTTTTCGTGTTGGGTGCTTGCTCCACCCGCGCGGAAAGGCTTTTGATTTGAAAGGAGAAAAGATGAAATATATTGTTCACAAAACAAGTGATTATACTGTAATGAGTAATACTCACTTCAAAGAAAAAGAAATGACGCTGCGAGCAAAGGGCTTGCTTTCCTTGATGTTATCGCTTCCGGATGATTGGGATTATTCAATTGCCGGGCTTTGCACTCTATCGAAAGACGGCAAGGACAGCGTGATGAATGCTTTACTCGAGCTTGAAGAATTCGGATATCTTGTCAGGACGCAGGAAACGAACGACAAAGGGCAGTTTATAGGCTTTAATTATGACGTGTACGAAGTACCGTATCCGGAAAAACCGAATACGGAAAAACCGAATACGGAAAAACCGAATACGGAAAAACCGAATACGGAAAAACC
>ERZ1034878.257-NODE-257-length-28909-cov-11.883517_pt1 | contig 28909 bp, 26 predicted proteins | sample MGYA00520593_ERZ1034878 | MGnify/ENA primary metagenome ERZ1034878 (study PRJEB33766, sample SAMN09781724) | gut metagenome | biome: gut microbiome | host: Homo sapiens | place: Madagascar | study: EMG produced TPA metagenomics assembly of the PRJNA485056 data...
TTATAAAAGCACTAATTTATAAAAATTTTTATTCTGTTAAAGCCATTGTTTTCTGCCATATTTCTGCCGGCAGGTTTGCCCCGGACACGCCTTTCATCGGGCTGTCATCGTCATTTCCAAGCCAAACTGCGGCGACATAACGGTTATTGAAACCCACAAACCAGGCGTCGCGGTTGCCTTGCGAGGTTCCGGTTTTGCCGGCGGCAAATCCGGCAATTTGTGCTTTACGCCCCGTGCCGTAATTAATTACATTAACCAACATTTTAGTCAGTTCCGCTACATTATTCTTGTCTAAAATTCGTATTTCATTATCCGGTTCGCGCTGGTACAGCTGAAAGCCGTCTTTGGTGTAGATTTCTTCAATACTGTGCGGCCATACGGCATATCCTCCGTTTGCGATTGCCGCGTAAGAAGCTGCCATATCGATTACTTTAACTTCAAAAGTTCCGAGCGGCAGTGATGGTGTGTTCTTGATTGGAGTTGAAATGCCCATTTTTTTGGCGTTGCGGATTATGTCGCTGCCTTTAAGCTGTTGAGCCAGATTAATGGTGGCCAAATTAAGCGATTTTATCAGCGCATATTCCAGCGACACTTCGCCGTAATATTTCTTGTCGGCATTTTCCGGCTTCCAGTTGCCGATTGTCAACGGCACATCGGCGATTTTATCTTCACGGGTATAACCTTTTTGCAAAGCCGTCAAATACACAAAGGGTTTGAAGGCTGATCCCGGTTGCCGCAAAGCCTGTGTTGCCCGATTAAATTGGCTGCGGTTGTAATTTATTCCGCCGACCATAACTTTAACCGCTCCCTGATAATCCAAAACCACAATCGCGCCTTGCGTTACATTTTTGGCTTTGTTGGCGGTAATTGTCCGACTCAAAATCTGCGCCGCTTTTTCCTGCAGATTTTGGTCAAGTGTCGTCATTACATAAATATCGTTATCGCGCTCACCGATATAATCATTAACTTCATTATAAACCCAGTCGGCAAAGTAATTGGCGTTTTCTACTTTCATGCTTTTTTCCGTGCCGAGTTTCATTTTAACCGCTGCCGCTTTTTCGGCTTTGCTGATATACCCGTTGTCCGCCATGTTTTTTAAGACTACGGCGGCGCGGTCAAGCGCTCGTTTTTGAGAGGCAATCGGATTGTAGCGTGATGGTGCTTTAAGCATACCGGCGATTACCGCTGCTTCCAACATATTCAAATCGCGTGATGATTTTTGAAAATATTTTTGACTGGCGGCCTCAATGCCGTAAGTTCCCGAACCAAGGTAAACCCGATTAAGGTAAAGCGTCAGAATTTGCTCTTTGCTGAATTTATGCTCCAACCAAAATGCCAATAACAATTCCTGAGTTTTACGCTTGATATTTTTTTGATTGGTGAGAAACAGATTTTTGGCTACCTGTTGTGTAATGGTGCTTCCTCCTTGCGCATAACGTCCGGCAAACAGATTGGCAATCATTGCGCGGGAGAATGAAATAATGTCAAATCCGAAATGGCTGTAAAAACGCCGGTCTTCCGTGGCCGTAATCGCATCAACCACGTATTGCGGCAGCTCTTCGGAGCGGATAACTTCCGAATAAACCGTGCCGAAACTTTTAATCTCGTTGCCGTTTGCAGCAATAATCGTGGTTGAGGGCTGACGGGTACGCAAAATTGCCTCTTCCATATTCGGGAGCGTAACCGCGCAATAACCAATCCATATTAATAAAGTTATCACCAGTAGCGCAAATAATTTTAGGAGTCTTTGCCGATTCGCAAACCGTTGTTTTGACTCTCTTTTTTTGTTTTTTCTTTTCTTCTTTTGAGCTTTTGCCACGATTCCCCGCCTTTTATCTATTGCCTCGAGTCGCAAATTGTTTTAAAACTATGACTATTCAATAACATAAAGAAGTTAAGGAAAATTTTATGAGCCGCATTTCTGTATCCGTAACTGACGAGTTGCAGCAAAAAATTGCTGATATTGCAGCCCGAAGCGGCCGCAGCCTTGATGATTGCATCGCTCTGGCGTTACGTGATTATGTCGAAAATTATGAAGATGTTTATAAAACCGACCGCTGCACGGTAAATAACCTTGAACGTTCTTTCTTTTTATCTATTGGCGAATAGCTGCTTTGTTCTTATATTAGCCAAACGGAAATGTTTTATTCGGGAGCTGTCTGATGTCTAAAAAGATTTGCTTAATTGACGGGTCGGGATATATTTTTCGTGCTTTTTACGGTCTGCCGCCGTTGACTGCGCCGGACGGTACGCCGGTTAATGCGGTTTTCGGCTTTACCAATATGTTTATGCGTCTTACCGGCAAAATCCCCTGTGATTATTGTCTGGTTTTGTTTGATGCCAAGCGCCGTAATTTTCGTAATGATATTTTTCCTGATTATAAGGCGACCCGCAAGGAAATTCCCGAAGATTTAATTCCGCAGTTTTCCATTATTCATGAAGCGGTGTCGGCGCTTAATTTGAACTATCTTGATATGGACGGTTATGAAGCTGACGACCTTATCGCCACTTATACTGATTTGGCGCTTAAAGAAGGACTTGATGTGGTTGTGGTTTCGGCGGATAAAGACTTGATGCAGCTGATTCGTCCGCATGTCGAATTCTATGATCCGATGAAAGATAAATATTTTACACCGGAAGATGTTCATGAAAAATTTGGCGTTTATCCTGATAAAGTGGTCGATGTTCAGGCTCTTTCAGGTGACAGTACCGATAATGTCCCCGGTGTTGCCGGTATCGGTCCTAAAACGGCGGCGGAGTTGGTTAATACTTATGGCTCATTAGAAGGGGTTTTGGCGCATGCAGCCGAAATAAAACAAAACAAGCGTCGTGAAACTTTATTGGCTAATGTTGACAATGCCCGTATTTCGTTGCAACTGGTAACGCTCAAATCCGATGTTCCGGTTACACAGCCGATTTCAGACTTTCATTGCCGCGCTCCTCAAAAAGATGTTTTGGATAAGTTTATTACGGATTACGGCTTTTTCTCTTTGCGCTCCAGAGCAGAAAAATGGCTGCTTGAACGGTGTTCTAATGTTACTGATATGGAGGCTGCGAACATTGTATTTAAACCTCGTGAAATTGTTAAAAATTATGAATTGGTGCAAACTGAAGCCAAGCTCAAATTGTGGTGTGAAAAAATCAGGCAGGCGCGTTGTGTCGCTCTGACGGTTATGTCCACGGGGCTTGATCCGGTTTTTAATGATATGGTTGGGTTGTCATTGTCTGTTGCTCCCGGTGAAGCTTGTTATATTCCCTTCAGTCATCAAAAAGCGGCTGATAATTTGGATTTGTTCGCGGAGCGGCAATCGGTAACGCAGCTTTCCGCCGATGTCATTGCCCGCTGCCTGCGTCCGTTGCTGACCGCTCGTTCAATTTTGAAAATCGGACATAATATCAAACTTTCCATGCATTTTTTGCGCAAAACATTATGCATTGACAATGTTTTTCCGCTAGATGACATCAGCGTTATTTCTTATGACTTGGACAGTTCGGAACACGGACATTCGGTTGAGGATCTGGCAACGCTGTTTTTGGATGCCAAGCCGCTGCACTTTGTCGATTTAGTCGGCAGCGGCAAAACTAAAATACCTTTGGCTAATGTAAGTGTGGATTTGGCTAAGGAATATATGGCACAGCGCGCTGATTATATTTTTCGCCTATGGCAGTTGTTGAAGCCGCGCTTGTTGGCTGAAAAGAAAACGGCAATTTATGAGAATTTTGACCGTCCGTTAATTCAAACTTTGTACGCGATGGAAGAGCGCGGCGTGATGGTTAATTCGCAGTCTTTGCGTGATTTAAGTACCTATTTTGCGCAAAAAATACAACAAATTGAGCAAGAAATATTTGCTTTGGCCGGTGAGGAGTTTAATATCGGCTCACCCAAACAAATCGGTGATATCTTGTTTGCCAAACAAGGACATAAAGGCAAAAAAACACCGACCGGTGCGTGGCAGACCGGAGCAGATGTGTTGGAGGAGCTGGCTGACAACGATGTAACTTTGGCTGCTAAAATTTTGGAATGGCGCGAATTCAGCAAGCTTAAATCAACTTATACCGATTCTTTATTTGCGTTGATGGACAATCAGTCGCGAATTCACACTACCTATACGCAAATTGTGGCTAATACCGGACGTTTGGCTTCCAACAATCCTAATTTGCAAAATATTCCGATTCGTCGAGAAGAGGGCAAAAAAATCCGCAGTTGTTTCATTGCCCGCAAAGGTTATAAACTCATTTCCTCTGATTATTCTCAGGTCGAACTGCGTTTGCTGGCCTCTTATGCCGATGTTAAAAATCTGCAAAAAGCTTTTGCTGCCGGATTGGATATCCATGCCGCTACCGCTTCCCATGTATTCGGTGTGTCGTTGGATGAAGTCAGTGCTGATTTGCGCCGTCAGGCTAAGGCGATTAATTTTGGCATTGTCTACGGTATTTCGGCCTACGGACTGGCTAAAAATATCGGCAGCACGCCGGAGGCCGCTAAGGCTTATATTGACGCTTATTTTGCGCAAATGCCGGAAATTAAAACCTATATGGATAAGACTATCGAGTTTGCGCATAAACACGGCTATGTCGAAACGCCGTTCGGGCGCAAATGCCCGATTATGGGGATTAATGACAAAAACAAACGTCTGGTTGCCAATGCCGAACGCGCCGCAATTAATGCTCCGATACAAGGCGGAGCGGCGGACATCATTAAACTGGCGATGAATAGCATAGAACAAAAACTGCAACAGCTTGGTTTGCAGACCAAAATGTTGTTGCAGGTGCATGATGAATTGGTTTTTGAAGCGCCGGAGAGTGAAGTTGCAGACGTTCAAAAACTAATCAAAGAAACCATGGAAAATGTCGTCAGCTTAAAAGTCCCGTTTATTGCCGAAGTGGGGATTGGCGATAACTGGACGCAGGCTCACTAAAACCGCCCGAGTTGACGGATACACAATAACTCATCATAATAAAAGAGGTGGAAAAACCAATCCTTGGTTAATATTCACAAAGTCCTTTTGTCGGACGAATTTTATTCCTATCGGCCGCGACAACTCAACCGGTAGCCATAACGCCTTTCTCCCCTTAATACCAAAATTAATAAACAAAGCTTTGTGCGAACCTCGATCTGCAGTATCGCTGTTCTGATGACCGGATTCTATGTTTGAAAAAGTTAATAAATTGTTACTGATTCGCGCCAATAAAACTGTCGATTCGCTCTGATCTCAAGGCTGGATTCGCTTTGCTCCGAATCAAAAAAATTTTAAATAAAGGTTGTTTAGGCTCGTTTCGGCCGAAAGACTCGTCTTTCATCTGGTAGAATCGGGCAAAAATAACCGGCTTTTTTATCCCCAAGCGGTTGGAAATCTTTTGTTTTTTACTTGGTAAAAAAGACAAATTGTTGTATGTTTAAGCCAGTGAAAATATGCACAAAACATAAGGAAAGAAATAAAATGAGTTCGGAAATGACACCAGAGGAAATCCTCAAAGAAGAAAGTGAATACGGAGCTGACCAAATTAAGGTTTTAAAAGGACTGGATGCGGTACGTAAACGCCCCGGTATGTATATCGGTGATACTGACGATGGTTCCGGTTTGCACCATATGATTTATGAGGTTCTGGATAACGCTATTGATGAGGCATTAGCCGGCTTTTGTGATAAGACGGAGGTTATTTTAAATCCTGACGGCTCAGCCACAATTCGTGATAACGGCCGCGGTATTCCGGTCGGCATGCATAAGGAAGAAGGGGTTTCTGCCGCTGAGGTCATTATGACCGAATTGCACTCCGGTGGTAAGTTCGATAACAATTCTTATAAAGTTTCCGGCGGTTTACACGGCGTCGGCGTGTCAGTGGTTAACGCCTTGTCGACCTGGCTGCGCTTGCGTATTTGGCGTGAAGGACACGAACATGTTGCTGAGTTTGCTCATGGTAATGTTACCAAACACTTGACCATAGTCGGTGACGCTCCGGGGCTTCACGGTACGGAAGTAACCTTTTTGCCTTCTCCGGAAACCTTTACTCAAACCGAATTTAATTTTGACACTCTGGAACGTGCAATTCGTGAAAAAGCTTTCCTTAACTCCGGTGTGTTCTTGAAATTGGTTGATTTGCGCGGTGCTGAACCTCGTGAAGCTTGTTTCCATTATGAAGGCGGCTTGAAAGCCTTTGTTGCACATATTAACAAATCTAAAGCCCCGTTGCATGACGAAATTATCAGCATTTACGGCGAGGGTAACGATATTTCGGTTGAGGCTGCGCTGCAATGGACTAACGCCTACAACGAAAGTATGTTGTGTTTTACCAATAATATTCCGCAAAAAGACGGCGGTACGCATTTGGCCGGCTTTCGCGGCGCATTAACCCGAACCCTGAATAACTACGTTACCGAAAACGGTTTGCTCAAAAAAGAAAAAGTTGCTTTGTCCGGTGATGATATGCGTGAAGGTCTGACCTGTGTCTTGTCGGTAAAAGTCCCTGATCCGAAGTTTTCTTCCCAAACCAAAGATAAATTGGTTTCGTCGGAAGTCCGTCCGGTAGTTGAAAGCGTTATCGGTGATAAACTCAAGGAATGGTTGGATGAACACCCGAATGAGGCTAAAATCATTGTCGGCAAAATCGTCGAGGCTGCTACGGCGCGCGAGGCTGCCCGTAAGGCGCGTGAACTTACTCGCCGCAAAGGAGTGCTTGATGTTGCTTCCCTTCCCGGAAAATTGGCCGATTGTCAGGAAAAAGATCCGGCTTTGTCTGAAGTCTTCATCGTCGAGGGAGATTCGGCGGGTGGATCGGCAAAACAGGGACGTCATCGTAAAAATCAAGCTATTATGCCGTTGCGCGGTAAAATTTTGAACGTTGAGCGCGCTCGTTTTGATAAGATGCTCAACTCTGCCGAAATCGGTACGATTATTACCGCTTTGGGAACCGGTATCGGGCGGGATGACTTTAATGCCGACAAATGCCGCTATCACAAAATCATTATCATGGCCGATGCCGATGTCGATGGAAGCCACATCCGCACCTTGTTGCTGACTTTCTTCTATCGCCAAATGCCGGAACTGATTGAACGCGGTTATGTCTATATCGCTCAGCCGCCGTTGTACAAGGTTAAAAAAGGCAACTCCATTCTTTACATCAAAAACGAACACGAAATGGAAGATTATCTGATTCGCGGCGGTTGTGATGATGCAACCTTGATTTTGACCAACGGCGAACAAATTGTCGGTAATGACTTAATCGATTTGGTCGAAAAAAATCGTAAAGCTCGTAGCTTGATTGGCACTTTGAGCAAAAACGTGCCGGAAAAAATCATTGAACAAATGGCAATCGAAGGGTTGTTTAATCCGGAACTGCTGAACGACAGTGCAGCGTTGAAAACCAAGCTTGCCGATTTGACCGACCGCCTGAATTCGCTGGAAGCGGAATATGATCGCGGTTGGGCTGCCGAAGTCCAGTCTGACGGTTCATTGCTTTTCAGCCGCACTTTGCGCAGCGTTACCGAAAAGCACATTGTCGGTTCAGTAGTTTTGGATAGTCCGGAAGCTCAGGCTCTGAATGGTTTACGCGATTTGCTGTGTGAAAATTTCACAACCGTAAGCACCTTGGTTTCTAAGCAGGGATTGGAAAAGAAAATTACCGGTCCGGTAACCTTTGTTGATGCTATTATGGCTGCCGGCAAAAAAGGTATTGCTATTCAGCGTTATAAAGGGTTGGGCGAAATGAACCCTGAACAATTATGGGAAACAACTCTTGATCCGGAAGCTCGTTCCTTGTTGCAGGTTCGTATCGACCGCATGGAAGAGGCGGACGAAACCTTTGCCACGTTGATGGGTGATGTGGTTGAACCTCGTAAAGAGTTTATTCAGGATAACGCGCTTAACGTTGTTAACTTGGATATTTAATCCTTACAAACATAACTCAAACCCCGCATTTCGGCGGGGTTTGTTTTTTTTATTCATTAGCAATAAAACCGTTGTTTTGGATACGGTATAGTTTGTAATATGTACCTTTTTTACGCAACAAACTTAAGTGGCTTCCTTGCTCGATAATACGACCATTATCAAAAACTAAAATCCGATCCATTTCCCGTAAAGTTGAAAGTCGATGGGCAATGGCTATAACTGTTTTTCCGTTCATCAGTCCGGATAAAGAGGCTTGAATATGTTTTTCGCTTTCGCTGTCCAGAGCCGATGTAGCCTCGTCAAATATTAAAATCGGTGCATTTTTAATAATTGCCCGAGCAATCGCAATCCGTTGTTTTTCACCGCCGGAAAGAATAACTCCGCGTTCGCCGACTTTGGTGTTATAGCCGGCCGGAAAAGCCTCAATAAACTTATCGGCATAAGCTTTTTTGGCCGCGCCAATGACCATATCATCATCGGCTGTAACATTTCCATAGCGGATGTTGTCTTTTAACGAGCGATTAAACAGGCAGACATCTTGCGGAATAGTTGAAATCAGTTTATGGAGAGCTTCTTGCTTAATTTTGCGGATATCAATTCCGTTAATAGTGATTCTGCCGCAGTTAACATCAAAAAAGCGGGACAACAGTTTGATGAAAGTCGATTTTCCCGAACCGGAAGCTCCGACCAGTCCGATTTTTTCACCGGCTTTAATTTCAAGGTTTAGTTTTTCAAACAACTTAGGCTTTCCTCGGTAACCGAAATCAACATTCTCAAAGGCGATACTTATTTTTGAAGCTGTATAATCAAGAGCATTTGGGCAGTCGACAATATCCGGTTCAACCGCCAATGTTTCCAACGCGGTATTAATTCTTCCTATCGAACTTGATATCTGATTCATAATCCACATTATAGCGAAAGCCGACGACGAAAATCGCATAAATATCGTACAAATAAAGATAAATTCACCGGAGCTTATTTGCCCTTTGTAAAACAAAAACAAGGCTAAAACATCAAATCCGATGCTTGATGCCGTCGAAACCAGATGTAAGCATGAACCGGCAAGCGCCTGTGTGTTTCGTTCTTTGGTTTCGGCTTTACGGAAACTTCGCAGATAGCGCAGCATATGCAACCGCTCAAACTTAAAATTGGCAAAACTTTTTATTTCGCTGTAATTGGCAACGGCATCAACAATAACCGCGTTGGTTTCGCTTTGTTTCTTACCGCTTTGCTTGGCATTTTCGGACCTTATTTTGCCGAGTTTTGTTCCGATAAAAGTTACTCCGGCAATCCAGATTAAAGCCGTCGTCCCTATGTACAGGTTGAGCGAAATCAGAATAATCAAATTAACAAAGATAAAAAGAAAATTGAAATTGGCATTATAAATGGTTTGTAAAATGTCGGAAATACTGTTGTGTAGCAGGCTTATTTTACCGGAGATATTACCGGACATTTCATCATAAAAATAGGCAATCGGCTGTTGATTTACGTAGTCAAAAGCATCTTTAATCACCGTTGAACGGATTGACGGCAATATTTTAGCTGACATCCGCATGGAAAAATATGCTGCAGCCACACCTGTTATTCCGATAATTGCCGCCATGAGCAAACATCCGCTCATTTGTCGGAACGTACCAACCTCATCTATTTTGCCTGCATAGTCAAACATTTTGGTAATATAAAATATTGCCCCTTGTGAGGCGACGGTGTCAGTTGCCATCATTATGAAAATAATTACCAGCGGTACTATGAACTTGCGGAGATAATGTATAAGAAAGGCAAATGCGGTTTTTTGCATCGACAATAATTCCGTTAACGTAAAATTGACATATTATGCATATAGTAATACCATATTTAAAGATTTAACACAAGCAAAGGTTTAAACCATGGAAACACAATACTACACATTAATTGAAAAACAGGATTTTTATGAAATCATTGAAAATAAATACGGTGAACTTGCCGTGTTCATTGATGCCCGCGATGGTCAGCCGCAAAATCCGGTTTTGGAATTTGATGGTAAAAAAACGGCATTGTTAAAACGGGATGAACGCTTGGCCGTACGCCTTGATGATATTCACCCCGATACCGTAGCTCCGTTGGCCGAGGCTGAGTTTGTTATGATTGTGGAGCTGAAAGGTAAAATGGTTGAGCGTGTTTATGCCTGCCCGATTGAAAATGTGGAAGAAATTGTTTTTGCCGGCCGTCAAACTCGCGCTGATGAATTGGTAAAATCCAAAACCAAAGAAGAGTTACTTAAGAGTTTCGGTGCGGTCAAATCTTGGGTTGGCGGCAAAAGTAAGTAAAAAAATAACAGGAAAAAGCAAATGATAGGAATGGTTTTAGTAACACACGGCAATCTTGCCAATGAATTTATTGCGGCTATGCAGCATGTGGTCGGTCCACAGCAGCAGATTGCACCGGTTTGTATCGGTCCCGAAGATGATATGGAAATACGCCGTGCCGAGATTATGAAAAAAGTTGAGCAGGTTAATGACGGCAGCGGGGTTATTTTGCTGACCGATATGTTTGGCGGCACACCATCGAATTTAGCCATTTCAATAATGGATCGCGCTCCGGTCGAGATTATTGCCGGCGTTAATTTGCCGATGCTGATTAAGTTAGCTTCTCTGCGCAAGGATAAACCTTTGAAAGAAGCTGTTGCCGGCGCTCAGGATGCCGGTAAAAAGTATATTACCGTTGCCTCGCAATTGTTGGGAGCTTAAAGATTATGAGTGAAGAAGTTTTAACTAAAGATTTGGAAATCAAAAACAAAAAAGGTCTTCATGCTCGTGCGGCGGCAGCTTTTGTCAAAACTCTTGAGCCGTTTGATGCCGAAGTTGAAGTTGAGCGTATCGGTCAATGTGTCAGCGGCTGTTCAATTATGGGCTTAATGATGTTAGCCGCGGCTAAAGGCACTACCATTCATGTTAAGAGTTCCGGACGGCAGGCTAAAGAAGCATTAGATGCGTTGGCAAAACTCATTGATAATAAATTTGGCGAAGAATAAGTTGATGAAGCACAAAGCACCTCGTAACAAAACTATTGAGCTGTCTTCCTCTGAGACGGCTCAATATGTTTCCATGGCGCTTAAACTTAAACAACCCGCCGCTGAAGAGCAGGTGTTAAATAAAATTATTTATCAGGACAGTCTGAAGGCGATGGACTTTCTGCCCGATGGCTGTGTCGATTTAATGATTGTTGATCCGCCCTATAATCTTACCAAAAATTTCAGCACTTCTACATTCAAAGAAATGGATTTTAAGGCTTATCAGCAGTGGCTGGATAAATGGCTGTCCAAGACCGTACGTCTGTTGAAGGACAATGCGTCGATTTATATTTGCGCGGATTGGAAAACCTCTATTGCCATTCCGGAAATTGCCGGCCGGTACTTCATTTTGCAAAACCGCATATCGTGGGAACGTGAAAAAGGGCGCGGCGCTAAAAACAATTGGAAAAATTGCCTTGAAGATATTTGGTTTTTTACCAAAAGCAAAAATTATACCTTTAACCTTGATGCCGTTAAAATCCAACGTCCGGTAATTGCTCCGTATCGTGATGAGCAGGGCGCTCCCAAGGATTGGCAGCAAAACGGTAAACAAAAATTCCGCCTGACTCATCCGTCCAATGTGTGGACCGATATTTCGATTCCCTTTTGGTCTATGCCCGAAAACACCAATCATCCTACTCAAAAACCCGAAAAACTGATTGCCAAACTTATTTTGGCCTCCAGCAATGAAAATGATGTTGTGTTTGATCCGTTTTTGGGGTCGGGAACAACCGCCGTCACTGCCAAAAAGCTTAAGCGCCGTTTTATCGGTATAGAACGCGAAAAAGAATATGTTGCTTTAGCACTAAAGCGTTTGGCAATGGCTGATGCCAATCGTGAAATTCAAGGGCTGAGCGCCGGTGTCTTTAAGCCGCGCAACAGCTGAAATATCGTTACCCTTTTCGGCTAGGTTCTATTGTTTTTACCCGAACACTCCTTAAATCAATGGAGCATAAAATGTTTATGCTCGATTTAACAAATTAAGGAGAAAAAATTATGTCATGTAAAGATATGCGTGATTCCAAACCTTCAATGTCGGCTTCTTCTGCCAGCAACCAAAATGAAAAGTCAACTTCCAATTCTTCCAAAACGGAAAAAACGGCTGAAAGTTCTGTCAAATCAGGCAGTGGCTGCGGCTGCTCTCGTAATTACTAATTCTTAAATGACGACGCCCTCTGTAAATATCCGGATGTTTACAGAGGGTATTTTGTATTTACTATTTTGATTATTTGATTATATTATTTTTTTAGCAATAAAACAGTAAAGGTGTCGCAATGAAAAAATGGCTGCTGCTAATTTCCGCTTTGTTTTTCAGCTCGCAAGCTCAGGCGCAAAGTGCCGAAAACATTAAAAAAATTGAAACTTATTTGAATAATATTCAAAGTCTGGAAGCTACATTTGTTCAGATGTCGAGCAACGGCGGCACGGCGGAAGGACGGCTGTTTATTGAAAAGCCCAACAAGATTCGTATGGAATATGCCGATCCGACTAATGTTTTAATTGTCGGTGATGGAAAATATATTGTGTATAATGACACCGACTTGGATCAGGTTACGCATATTGATTATGAAGATATTCCGGCAACGTTGATTTTGGCTAATGACATTAAAATTGACGGTAAAAATATCAAAGTCAGTGACTTTTATCAGGATTCGGGAACAACCAGTATCACACTGGATTATGCCAATAATGGTGATGTCGGGCCGATTACGCTGGTTTTTTCAAATAACCCGATGGAACTTAAACAATGGAAAATTGTTGATCCCCAAAGCGTGGAAGTTTCCGTATCGTTGTATGAAACCAAAAAAGACCTTAAACTGGATGAAAAACTGTTTAAATTCAAAAAAGCTAAATCCGGCCCGCTTAACTATAAAAAGAAAAAATAAATGCCGGATTCGTTTAAGCTGACAACCTGGAATGTCAATTCGATTCGCATTCGTCTGGATTTGTTGCGCCGTCTGGTGGCAGAGGCCGCGCCTGATGTTATCTGTTTGCAGGAAGTAAAAGCCAAAGAAGAGGATTTTCCTTTTACGGCAGTTCACGAATTGGGTTATCCGCATATTGCCTTATATGGAATGGCCGGTTACAACGGGGTGGCAATCATTTCCAAATATCCGTTGCAAAATATCAAGTCATTTGATTGGGTCGGCAAACACGATGCCCGTCATATTCAGGCCGCGGTTTTTGATGATATTATCTTGAATGATATTTATATTCCGGCCGGCGGTGATGTTCCTGATCCGATTCTCAACCTTTCTTTTGCCCATAAACTGTGTTTTATGGACGATATAGCGGAGTATTGCGAACAGCATAAACAATCACTGCTTAAACAAAAAATTCTTTTCTGCGGCGATTTTAATGTCGCTCCGTCGGAAAATGATGTTTGGAGTCATAAACAACTGCTGAAAATCGTTTCTCACACGCCGATAGAAGTCGGCCGCCTGCAGCGTTTGTTTAATTCTTTGGATTTTATTGACGCCGTTCGTCATTTTTATCCCGAACCGCAAAAGGTTTTCTCGTGGTGGAGTTACCGCAATCCTAATTGGGCAGTCAACAACAAAGGCCGCCGTCTTGATCATATCTGGGTAACGCCGCTGCTGCAAAACCGCTTATTGTCTGCCGAAATTCATCATCAGGCTAGAGGTTGGGAGCGTCCTTCAGATCATGTTCCCGTAAGCCTGACCATCAAGCTTTAGAACTTCAGACGATAACCGCCGTCCAAAGTAATAATCAGCTGCGCTTCGGGATTTTCGTGTTCAACTTTTTGCCGCAGGCGATAAATATGGGTTTCAATCGTATGGGTCGTAACTTCCGGCGCATACCCCCATACTTCCTGCAATAATTCATTTTTGGTAACGATTCGCTCCGGTGATTTGTACAGATATTTCAAAATCGCCACTTCTTTTTCCGTCAGTTTGATAACCTCATTGTTACGCAGGTTCAAAATATCTTTTTTTATCGGCCGGACTACGTATTGATTAAAGTTTAAATATCCGTCTTCGCTGTTTTCAAACAAATTGAGAGAAGCATTAAGCTCATCTAAAAAACGCGCCAACTTAAAGGGTTTGAGGATTAAATGCTGCGGAGCTATTTCCGCTGAAAGGTTGTCATGATTTGCTGTTATAAAAAACAGCGGCGCTTGTGCGTATTCGGCCTGCCATTTTTGCGCCACTTCCTGATCTTCATCAACAATGATTATATCGGGAGAGACGCTTTTGTTTTTCTCAATAAAGTTAAATCCTTGCGTATGATGAGATATTTGGTTTTGCAAATCTTCCTTAAAATCTTGGTTTGCTGCATAGAATAATATATCAGACAACAGTTTTCTCCCTAAAATTTAAGACCCAATCCGACAATTGTTGCATACCCCTGATTGTTGTCGGCCTTGCTATGATCAGCGCCTTCAAAATCAGCATGGGCAACCGCCGCATAAATTTCTGCATATTTGCTTAGTTGATATTGGTTTGAAAAAGCGATGATTTTATCCTTATTGTCACTGTTGGCGGCTTTGGCTTCAAAATAGCTTACCGAACTCTTAAATGGCCCGATTTCATAGCCGATTCCCACATTCCAGGCTTCACCTTCGCGATATCCGTCAAATAATTCCGGTGCTTGCGGCGTAACCGGTTCGGTTCTTTCATGGTGCCCGTCAATGTAGGTTTTGCGGAAACCGCCGCCCAAGCTCCAATTGCCTCGAGTTAATTGAGCATTAATGGAGATTTCTTTGTCATCGTTATTAAATTGCGCATAACCGGTACTAGCTTTGAGTTCGACAATTTCCAAATCGCGAGTTGTATAAATGGATGCCACCCAGCCGTCAGCATTTTTATAATCGGCGTATTTACTGACCAAACCGCGCCGGTTATAAATCTCCGGAATATACGAAACACCGATAACCGTATCATAAAAGTCCGGACTGATATAACTGATTTTCGGAGCTACGCCGTCAGTATTGATGTATGTTGTATTAAGTGTTGCAAACTTTGTCGTCTTGCCGTTTCGTTTCCAGTTCGGATTGCTGATAAAATTTACAACCTGATTGTTTGACGACAAAGCCCCGACATTAGGTGCGCCTTCACTAAGCTGCGCATCAACATTATAGGTTTGTCCCAACATGATTCGGCCGTAAGGTGTGTCGCCGATGGCATAAGCTTCTTCACCCCATCGCCCCTGATTGTAGCTTTCCAATTCCTGATCAATTCCGCCGTTGATATCCAAATTCATACTAACGGCATAATCATCATCAAAGGCATAGGCGCTGCTGAAATTAATCTCGCCGCTGCCGTTTCCGTTATTAAATTTGTTGTGTTCGTCAAAGCGTTGTGGGGCTTCTGTATAGCCGTACAAACCTTGAGCATGGCCGGATACATCCCAATCCCATTCTCCGGCGTGTGCTGAAAAAGCCGTTATTATTCCGGTCACCACTGCGATATATTGTAATTTTTGCATTTTAAATCCTTTATCTGGCAGCTTCATTTTACGAAACAAGGGGTTATAGTCAATATAAAATGCCGCGGGAATATTCCAACCGCATTTATCCGGCATTGATAATCTGATTGTTATTTACTTCCAAAAATTGCGCTTCACTGCGTAGAGATTTGAAGAGCGACGCGTCAGTGGATGTAATCCAGGCTTGGACGTTAAGCTCGCGGATTTTATCCAGTAAAGCCTCTTTCTTTATCTCGTCTAAATGCGCCACAACTTCATCCAGCAGCAACACCGGAGCAAAACCTTTATGCAGTGTCTGGCAGCGGCTTTGTGCTAAAATAATGCTTATCAGCAGAGATTTTTGTTCTCCGGTCGAGCATAGTTCCGCCGGCATTCTTTTCTTGCGGTAATAAACCTTAAAATCAGTTCTGTTCACGCCGTCAACCGTATCGTTATATAAAATATTGCGCCGTTGCTGCGCCAACATTCGGGCATATTTATCTTCCGCTTCTACAGCCGGCAATTCATCAAGCCATTTTTCAACTGTGCCGTCTAACTCTAGTCTGACGCTTGGAAAAACATCATCCGGCTCGGTTGCGATAAAAGTATTAAGTCTGGCGGTCTGCTCGCGCCGTGCCGCGGCTATGGCCACACCGGTCGCCGCCATATTTTCTTCTAAGGCTGTCAGCCAGTGATTGTCGTTTTTTCCTTCTTTAAGCAGACGATACCATTCTTTATACAAATGTTCAAAATGGGCGGTGCGTTTGGCGTGTTCCAAATCAAAGGCAAAAACCAAACGGTCTAAAAAACTGCGCCGTGGTTGCGGGCCGCCGCGAAACATTCGATCCATTTGCGGCGTAAGCCAAATGGCTGATATATATTTGCCTAATTCCGCTTGCGACGAGATTTTAGCGCCGTTGATTCTGACGATTCTTCGTTCCATAGATTTAAGACCGTCATCGTCTTCAATTTCGCGCGCCGTCTTTTCAACCGCGGTTGCAACTTCACTCGTTTCCCCGTTGCAGCAGACTTCGGCAGAAACCGCCCAATTAAGCGGGCTTATGATCGTCGGACGATATTCATCATCATTAATGTCGCCGACGATTCTTTTAATATCGGATAATTTTGCTCCGCGCAAACCGCGTCCGGGAGTTAAAAATGAAATAGCTTCCAAAATATTGGTCTTACCGCTGCCGTTTTCCCCGCTGATGACAATCGGCGCCAAGTCTGCATTAATACGCAGAAATTGGTAGTTTCTAAAGTCAGTTAAAGTCAGGCGCGTAACACCTGACTTTAAGGGCTGATAATCACTTAAATTGTAAGCTAGATTCGTATCCATTATACTCTCATCGGCATCAGGACATAAATTGCACTGGCATCTGATGTATCATGAATAACCGACGGCGATGAAGCATCCGAAAATGAAATGCGAACCGTGTCGCCTTTAACTTCCGCCAAAATGTCTAACAGATAACGGAAGTTATAGCCGATTTCCAACGATTCGTTTTCGTATTTAGCTTCCAAATCTTCCGAGGCGCTGCCCAAATCAGGACTTGAAGTTGTGATTGTCACTTTGTTTTCATGAGTCAGCATTTTGATTGCACGAGTTCTTTCGGCTACTACCGATACGCGGTCAACGGCTGAGGCCAATTCTTTGACATTCAATTCAAGATTTTTATCGTTTTCCGTCGGAATTACACGTTCGTAATCCGGATAAGTACCATCAATCAATTTAGATGTCAACGTAATGTCGTCAAGGTTAAAGCGGACTTTGTTTTCCGAAATTTCAACCGAAACATTTTCAATGTTGGTATCATCCAACAATTTACGAATTTCCGTAACGGTCTTACGCGGAATAATAACACCGACCATGTCTTCCGCTCCCTGCGGTAACGGCGATTCTACACAAGCCAGACGGTGTCCATCGGTTGCGACAACGCGCAGAACATTCGAAGCGCCTTCCTTTTTGGCATGAACATAAATACCGTTCAGATAGTAGCGGGTTTCTTCGGTCGAAACGGCAAATTGTGTGCGGTCGATAACATCTTTCAACTCTTCTTTCGGCATAATAAAGTTAGTCGGCAGTTTGTCGCCGGAAATAACCGGAAAGTCTTCAACCCCGATAGTTGAAAGTGAAAATTTCGAGCGGCCGGAAGCAATCGTCAATTGCCCTTTTTCGTCAGGAAAAGTCAGTTCGACTTGTGATCCGTCCGAAAGTTTGCGGACAATGTCATAAAGCATATGCGCTGGAGCAGTTGTTGCGCCGGTTTCTGCAATCTTGGCATCTGCGATTTCCGTGATTTCGGTGTCCATATCGGTAGCCTTAAAGCTGATACCGTCGCCTAAAGCTTCAATCCGAACATTGGACAATACCGGAATAGTATTTCTTTTTTCCACGATACTTTGTACATGGCTCAAAGTTTTTAATAAATTTGCGCGTTCAATTGTAAACTTCATTTCTATCACCTGTTATTTAGATCTAAATTAGCCAAAGTATAGCATAAAAGCGCAAAATCAGAAGTCTAATCGGCGATTCGTCAACAGTTTTTTGCATGGCGCAAAAAATAACCTGCGACTGCCTAAAGCCGCAGGTTATTGTTTTTTTGATTCTGAGATGCTCTATGCTTCTAAAGCTCTCCGCAAAGCATCAACATTTTCCGCCAAGGATGAATCCTCCAAAATCAGTTCTTCAACTTTGCGTACCGCATGCATTACCGTTGTGTGATCACGATCGAACTTACGGCCGATTTCAGGCAAAGAACGAGAGGTCAGCTGCTTAGCCAAATACATTGCAATTTGGCGCGGGCGAGCTACCGTGCGAGCGCGGCGCGAAGACTGCATTTCTTTAACCGAAATATTGAAATGCTCAGCGACTTTCTTTTGGATTTCATCAATTGTGGTGCGCTTGTCGTATGAACGCAGCATATCTTTCAAAACATCTTGCGTCATATCAAGTGTAATTTCTTTATCCGAAAGCAGTTGCGAATGGGCAATAACCCGCCGCAAAGCACCTTCAAGTTCGCGGATATTGGTGGCAATTTTTTGCGCTAAAAATTCAGCGACTTTTTCCGGTAATTCAATACCGAGCTGATGAGCTTTATTATTAAGAATCCCCATTCTTAAGTCAAAATCGGTCGGGTGGATATCGGCAATCAGACCGCAGCCGAGGCGTGATTTGAGGCGGTTTTCGATTCCTTCCAAATCAGCCGGTGATTTATCGGCCGAAATAATGATTTGCCGTCCTTCTTCAATCAAAGAGTTAAATGTGTAGAAAAACTCTTCCTGTGTGGCATCCTTACCGCCCATAAACTGGACATCATCAACCATCAAAACATCAACCGAGCGGAATTGTTCTTTGAACGCGGTTGTGTCTTTATAGCGCAATGCCCGTACAAACTTGTACATAAACTTTTCGGCAGACAGATAAACAATGTTGCGTGATGGATCTTGTTGTTTGATGTGCCATGCAATCGCGTGCATCAAGTGTGTTTTGCCGAGTCCTACCCCTGAATACAGGAACAACGGGTTAAAAGATACATTGCGCGATTCGGCAACCTTGCGAGCAGCGGCATAAGCAAACTCATTGGTTTTGCCGACTACAAAGTTATCAAAAGTATATTGCGGATTAAGCGGAACCGACAAAGAGTCATTCAAAGCACCTTCATTATTATTGGCAATAAATGCGGCTGAACCTGACTGATAAATATTTTGCGGAACCGGAGTCGATGTAATCTTTTTCAACAAAGAACGGCAAGTCGGGTTATATAATCCGTGAACTTCTTCCTGAACTGATTGAACAACAAAATTAACGTTTTTAATTGCGGGATTTTTCTTTTCCCATATTTTATGGATTCGGTCACTATAATGCGTAATAACCCAGTTTCTCATAAAGCGTGTCGGCACGCAGATATTCATAACACCGTCACTAAAAGAACCCAAAGTCAAAGGTTTCAGCCAGCTTTCAAATGCTGTTTCACCGACTTCGGTTTTTAATTGGCTGCAAATCTGTCCCCATTGATCTTGAACAGAGTTGTTATTGTTTGTTGCTTCTTCAGCCATCTTCACTCCCCAATTAAAATAAGATTACATCCTCAATTAACTATCCATCACTGTCTAATTAATCTTGTTTGTCTGCATTATTTAAGGTTGTCGATGTTCTTAAATAATACGGACGTTAACTTGCCTAATTACAATTATATTCCGTAATTAATATTTAGTTTTTGAGTTTCCCCGATTAAGCTTTTTGTTCATAGAAGTCGTTGTAAACTTTATTTTGTGCTGACTTCGACTTTTGGCTCTCAAACTTATATTGTCATCATCGATTCTAAATAAATTTTCAATCAACTTAAGTTCCAAGATCCAAAAGTTTTTTGAACGATATTTCTTAACCCCTCAAAAAGTGATTCGGATAATAACGACATAAAATCATAAATACAATAGAACATTTACCGAACATTGTAATTAAATTTCTTGACATAGATTCTTAACAGAGTCGCGCAGGTTCCTTGACTTTTGTAACAAAAAACACAAACCTCCATACCCCTTATAAGCTATTCAAGGGTACCGAGATTTGTGTTTTCTAAATCAAAAAAACGAGCCGGCAATATCTACCGTCAGACTTAATTACAAAGCTTTAACTTTTTTTGACAAACGCGAAATTGTGCGAGCCGCTTTGTTCAAGGTAAAGATACCTTTGCGAGCTGCTGACATCATTTCTGATTCTGCAATTTTAAAAGCTTCAGCAGCAACTTCTTTATTGCCGCCCAAAACAGCAGCTTCAACTTTCTTTACGAAAGTACGGACACGATTTCTGCGAGCAGCGGTAACAATGCTGCGTTTATCATTTCTGATAATTCTGTTTTTTGCCGATTTATGATTGGCCATTTTCTAATTCCATTCTCTAAATAAAGTTATTACAAATTTTTAAATGTAATGTTTTATAAACTCTAACCGTCTGGTAAGTCAACAACAATTTTCACTCTCTTTCGAAAATCATTGTCTGTTTTGCATAAAATCATCCAATCTTTGACTGAACTCTTGCGTGTTAAGGCTCAATTTGCAGCTTTTGGCTTCTAAATCCATGCCGTTTTGCAGATTCATGTTTTCAACTTGTTTGATTGTTTCTTTGCTTTGCATTACGGCCTGATACGGTTGTGCAGCGATTCGTTGCGCCACCCGCAGTGCCTCATTGCTTAAATCCGCCAGCGGAACGATTCTGCTCACCAGTCCGCAATGTTCGGCTTCCTCAACATTTAAGGCTTTTCCTGTCAAAATCATTTCCATGGTTTTTGCTTTGCCGATTCGATGAACTAATTTGGTGCAGGCTCCGAACACCGGCAAAAATCCCAAGCTGATTTCCGGATGCCCGAAAGCAGCCGTGTCGGAGGCTAGAACAATATCACACGCCATTGCTAATTCACAGCCGATTCCCAAAGCATAACCCGAAACCGCTGCGATAATCGGTTTGCTGCAATTGGCAATTTTGTTAAACTCTTCATACCACAAATCCATGGCAAAACTTTGCTGCGCCGCTTCTTCACCCAACTCCTGAATGTCGATTCCCGCCACAAAAGCCTGATTGTTACCCTGAATAATTATGGCTCTTATCCCGTCATCATATTCAAAAGTCTGTACCTGACAAGCCAACTCGTTGAGCATTTCAAGCGTCAGAGCATTCATTTTATCGGGACGGTTAAGCGTGATTATACCGGTAGTGCCCTGACGGTCGACTAAAATAGCAGTTTCTTCACTCATAATATTTTCCCTATAATTTGCTTTTGGCGGTTAAACGAACCATTAAAGGTTTTTCGGATTCGCAGGCAATTTCCAATACTTCCTGCTCACGTTCAAAGACCAGCGTTTTATCTCTTTTGCCTTGATAAACCCAACCCATGTGCGGTAATGTATTGGTGTAAAACTGTTCGACTTTTTTAAATCCTACGCGGGTGCTGGTCAGCATTGCTTCAACTAAACGGCTTTCTTCATTGCCGAAACTTATGCTGTCATTCGGAATTTGTTTCATTCCGTCGGCAATCGGCACATCTTCCAAACCCTCAACAAAAACTTCCGCTTTAGCCGGTAGGGCCAAGCAAAGAGCAGCAATAAAAATATAAAACCGTTTTTTCATCTTTTTTACTTCTGTTTAATCGGGCAGAAAAAGCTGGAGCGTCCGGCCTGCACAATTTTTTGGATTCCGCCCGTTTGGTTAATATCACAGGTGCAGTCAGGACATTTTTGCCCAGTTTTGTTGTAAACACAATGCAAATTTTGAAAATACCCCAGACTTCCGTCAGGTTTTTTATAATCGCGTAACGTCGAACCGCCGGCTTTTATGGCTTGTTGCAATACTTCGCGTACGGCTTGCAGCAAAACGCGACATTCTTCCTTTGTAACTTTATCTGCCTCGCGGGTGGGAAGGATTCGTGCTTTATACAGGCTTTCGGAGGCATAAATATTACCGATTCCGGTAATGATTTTTTGATCAAGCAAAGCTTCTTTAATCGGGATTTTTTTCTTTTGCAGTTTGGTATACAAAATTTCGGCCGTCAGTTTTTCATCAAAAGGTTCAAAACCGATATTGGCAAATAACGAACTTTTTTCCCAATCGGCTGTTTTAACATAAGTAAACAGCCCGAAACGCCGCGCATCATTATATGTCAGCCAGCCGTTAGCCGTTGACATTAAAATATGATCATGCTTTTCCGGCGGATTCGGTCGTTCGTCGCTGATTTTGATTCTTCCGCTCATGCCCATATGCCAAATCAGGCTGTAGCCGTTGTCCAAATCAATGATTATATATTTGGCACGGCGGCGATACCCGTTTATCTTTGCTCCGACCGTTTTATCTTTAATATCGGCAGGAATCAGTGTTCGCAAATGATTGTTGCGGATAATTAAGTCTTTAATAACACATTTACCGATAGAATTGGCAATAGCGTTTTTTATGGTTTCGACTTCAGGCAGTTCTGGCATATTACAATCCTGATAAGTTATTTGTTTATGAGCATTATAAATGAAATTTGATATAATACAATTTATAAAAAAAATAAATTTAGCGATTCGTCTGGCGCAATTTGATTGTCTGTTTTTGCTTAAAGGTTTGCGCAGTTTTGCCGTCAGTGCAAAAATCGCTTCGGTCTTTCTGGTCAAAAATAATCTGCCGCCCGTTCAAAAGGTAACAGCTTTTCTGCAGCGCGAAAACAATGCCTTTTATAATCTGTTGTTTAGTGAAATTACGCTTCACAGCGATATTTGCGGTTTGGTCTTTTGTCCGCCGACAACATCTGAGGAACGTATTTTGTCGTCTAACCGGCTTTTCCGTACGGCCGCCGTAATTGACTGGCTTTTTTGGCGCAAATTGTTGCGGGAGTTGGTGATTAAGGATTATCCGTGTTTGTCCGAACAATTGTCTTTTTTACCGCAGTTGGCAGAACTACTTGAGGATATGCGTTTTTACGGTGCGGAACTCGAAAGGCTTGGCGAATATACCAATCAAGAATCTTTTGCTTGCGAAGTGGCGGTTAATTGGCATTTAACCGACAAGCCGGAATTGTATTTGGATGTCATCGATTCGCAGGTTTTTACTTCCGAACTGAATTTTGAGGCGCAGGAAAATCTGTCCCGGCTTTATACTTTTTTGTTTTATGAAAAATCAGTTTTTGCCTCCTGCTTTTCCGGATTCGCGGTTGATGAAAATTCACGCGTGAATATGCTCGATTTTGATTATTGGTATCCGGTCGATTCGTCTTTACGGCGCTATGCAGTTGACTACATCCGTCAGCAGGCCGCTCCGCAAAATATTTCCGAATGTCGGCTGCGTCGGAGTATCGAATTACTGCGCCGGTTTTGTCCGCTGGTTGATATTAACGCCGTTTTTGAAGAATGTTTTGCTCGCTATCCGCTGAATGTTCCGACCATGCCGGTTTCTGAACTTTCGACCGCTGAATTGCCGCCGGCGTCCGCTCCGCTGGCTTCATTTGCTTTTGCGGTTAAAGATGCCGCCCCGCAAGCCTTGTCTCATTTGCTGGAAGCTCCATCGCTTCATCGTGAGACCCAATTCCGCAAATCATCCCTGTGGTACTTTATTCCGTTGGTGTTGGCAATCTGTTTGCTGCTGAAGTTTTTCTAAAAAGTCGTTGCCGCCGCTTTTGATTCAGGCTATACTCCATAGGTTATTTAGGATAAAACAAGGATTCGCAATGCAAAAAAAAATTAAGCGCCGCAGCAAATATTATGCTCCTCAAAATGAGGGCTGCGAACGGGAGTGCGATTGTGTCGGCTGCCATGAAAGGGGGGAGTACCGCGCACCTAAAGACCGTAAGCTTAAAGAGTATTACTGGTTTTGTCTTAAACATGTTCAGGAATACAATGCTAAATGGAATTACTATGACGGTACAAGTCCTGACGAAGAGGCGGAAAATGAGCAGAAACGTACGCGCCGTTTTCGTTTCAGCAGCGGCGTAAAATATAATTTCGGTTTTGATGCTAAAGGTGATTTTCGCTTTTTTGATGACTATAATCCGGATTTTTCTGCGGCTGACAGTCGGTTTTCAACGGCTGAAGATATCCAAAGCCTTAAAGTTATGGAACTGCAGGCTGAAGGTTTGACTTTGGATATTTTGAAAAAACAATATAAAAAGCTGGTAAAAAAATATCATCCCGATGTTAACCAAAATGATAAATCGGCGGAAGAGAAGTTTAAGCTCATCAGTGTGGCGTATAAGCACTTATCCCGCAAACTCACTTAGACTCATTATTCGCGGAATAATTCATTTCGCTGGTATATTCCCGTACGCATTTTTTTCTTGGCGTTTGCCTTGTCGGTCATCTTTTTAACCTTCTTGTTTTCAACTTTGCGTCCGGATTTTACCAGAATTTTTTTAGCGATTTTTTTATCTTCGGTGTCTTTTCTGCCGGCATCAACAATTTCATCAATTTTCCAGCCTTCCAGAGCCTTAACTTTCGATTCGTCGGAAGCCAGAGCCAAAGCTTGGATACGTTTTATTCCACGCAATAAGTTGATGGTTTCGGCATCAGACAGCCTTCGTCCTTTGATTTTAGCCTTGGTAGACAATTCGTCTTTCAGCACATTTTCATAAGTTTTGGAGTTAAGGCTCACATCAATCATGTTTTTATTGATATTTTTTTTGCTGATGCCTTTAAGCCCCAAATCTTTACTGGCACGGTCCGCCATCGTAATGGCTTCCATTCGTCCGGCATTTTGCTGCATATTGATATTCTTTATGGTTTCTTGTTGTTTGAACTGGCGTTTTTCATCTTCGTGCAAGGCATTGTAAAGAGAATTGTTTAAATCCATTGCCGGCGCAAGCTGAAATTCATTTTCGTCTTCATCTTCGTCATCATCGTAAATATCTTTGATCTTTTTGCGGATTTTTTTCAGTCCCTTCGGCAGTTCGGACGGTTTGGGACTGAAGGCCTTGCTTAAATTTTTCTTTTCTGTTGCCTCATATTGGATAGCTTGCTTGACATTAATTTTAAGTGTCAGGCGTTCTTTGTTTTCAAAGCTTTTTTTCTTCCACTCAATATTTGGGTTAATGTCGCTGTCTTCTTCCATTAAGCTCTCCGTTAAAAACAGAATCACATAATCTGTTATGCGCTATAACAATGTTGTCATATAATGTGCTTTTTGTCAAACAATAAGAAAACCGGCGATTCGATTACAAAAATCAAGCTATAATTTTTTGGTATGTAATCATTATTGAGCCGTCAGAAAGCTTGGTCGAAGATACCTCAACATCATCAATTTCATTGCGATTAAGGATAAAGCTCTTGGTCGTCATGTCGAATAAATGGCTGATAATATCTTCTTTCAACTCTTTCCAGTTTTCGTCGTGGCTGAAAAATTGTTTTTGTGCCTCAATAAGTTCCTCAAGGCTTGGTTCGGTATCCAACAGTTTTTTAGACGCATTCCAAAGTTTAATATAGGCCTGATTATAAAATTTCAAATGTCCGTCATTACCGATGATGATTACGGCATCAAACAAATTGTTCAGCATTTCACTCTGAATTGACAACAAGGCGTTATAAGCGCTGGTCGCTTCCAGCCGGTCGGAAATATCTTCATAAGCAAAAATCAATCCTCCCATCGGATGTGGAGCGCGTACTCGACGCAGAGTCTTGCCGTTCGGCAGATGCAGCATATCTTCTTTCGGCTCAATAATGCGTGAAAATTCTTTTTGTTCGTCGTTTTTGAGCAATGTGTAATCTGGAACTTCCGGCAGCAGGCGTTTTTCTCTGATGATATCCAAAAACATCGAATAGCTTGGCATATTTTCAAGCCATGTCTCGTCAAGATTCCATAAGCCGGCAAATGATTTATTGTAAAAAGCCAGTTTCAGTTTTTCATTAAAGACAGCAAAAGCCGTTCCCAATGTTCCCAAAATTTCCAATTGCGCATTTTGATGCAGTTTCAGGTTACGTTTTAAATCATCAAGCTCTGTTATGTCGATTAACGCTCCGGCCGTGCATATTTTATCCAAATCCTCATGAAATGGCGATTCGAAAACTTCCATCACCAATCGTTGCCCGCCTTTGACAACATTGACGACGCCGGTTTTGGTTTTGTTGGTTGTGTGGGCTATTTTGGCCAATTCTTGCGAGATATTATCACCGTTGCTGTTGGTTATTTCATTGTCTTCGAGATTTTCGGCTTTTTGTTCCAAAAATTCTTCATATTTTTTATTAAAGCGGCGAAGTTTCAGATTATTGTCCCGCAGCCAAATCGGGAATGGAATGTTGTCAATCAGGTCTTCTAATTGCCGCTGTTTGTCGCCGGCTTGCTTTTTTTCTTCTTCCAGCTTGGTTATTTTACCGGTTTCAAAGCTCACATCGCGAAACCAAATCATATCACAATAGACATTACCATCGCTGCCGCTTATTCTCGAGCCGGACAGACGTAAAAATTTGTTGTTGTTTTTGAGTGCAAAATCATCATCAAAAGAAACGCCGTCTTCTCGAAGCAAACTGACGTATTTAAGAATTTTTTTGATATCGTCTTTATAAAAATTTTTCAAAATATCTTCGAATGATGATTTAGTTCCTTCCGGCAGATTCAAAATAATTGCCAGTCGCCGCGAGCAGCGCTCGACAATTTTTTTGCGCGGGTCATTTACTTTTTGATCGGGGTAGATAAAGGCAAAATATCCGTCTTTTGAAGCATATAATGTTTCAGCATAACGTTCGCGGTCGCGATTCAGAAAATAATTTTTTTGTTTCAGTCGTAAAATTTTGAACAGCTGCCCGATTAATATCATCAGCAGCAAAAACATAACCGCCCCGCAAATATACCATAATTCGGGAGCCGCATAATACATATCGCTGAGTAGAGCTATATCAATCATTGTTGCTGTGCTAAAAAAGTTTAAAAAACATTGTTTCTTTACGGATTCTAGTATATAAAAAACATTAATTAAACCGAATTTTTCAAACAAGTGGAAAAGATGTACAGTTTAGCTTATGATACTACCGGTGCGCAGTGTGCCGTTATTTTGCAAAAAGATAACCAAATTTTGAGCCGCTATACCGAACTTATGGACTTTGGACAGGCCGAAGTCCTAATCCCGCAATTACAAAAGATGTTTGCGGATGCCGACCTGCAATTCTGCGACTTAAATCTGTTGACGGTTTGCGTCGGTCCGGGGTCTTTTACCGGCGTGCGTGCCGCCATTGCCGCGGCCAGAGCTTTTTCGATTGCCTGCCCGCAGCTGTCCGTATGCGGAGTTTCGGCTTTTGAGGCTTATGCTTTGTCTTTTGATGAAGAAGAATTGGCTGAACGCAATGCAGTGATTATCGAAACTAAACGGGATGATTTTTATTATCAAGCTTTTGATCGTGACTTAAAAAGCCTTACTCCGCCGCAGGCTCTTGATTATGATTCGCTCAGAGCTGACTTGCGTCATCATAAAGTTTCGCTGGTTGGTGACGGGGTTGAACGCTTTTTGTCGCGGCCCAGCGGTTTGAGCCTGCATTGTATCAAAATGCCGGAGGCTTTGCCGATTGAAAATCTGGCGGCTGCCGGTTTGCGCCGCTTTGCTCAAAAACAGCTGGATTTCCCCAAGCCGCTTTATTTGCGCGCTCCGGATGTTTCGTTACCCAAAGCTAAATAAAGTTATATACGGCAGCATTTTTCTGACTGAGAATCTTTTGAATGGTTTGCTGAATCTCGTCTTTCTGATGTGATTCGATAATTTCAACAATCTCCATTTCCTGTTTATCAAGATGACGATTGATGCCCAAAGAGTCGTAATATTGTTTACTGCTGTTGTATAATTTGGCCGCTTGCAGACTGTTACCCTGATCATAAAGATACTGTGACATCATCTTATTGGCATTGGCTACTTGGCGGGCATAAATATCTTCGTCAGCCTGTTTCAACACATTTTGATAAGCCCATATCGCTTTGTTGTTCGATTCGGCACGGGCGTACATATCGCCAACCCGGCTCCAGGCATTAATATTGTTGGGGTAAAGTTCAATAGCCAACTCAAAAGCTCCGGTTGCCAGATGAATATCGTTTATTGCCGCCAGACTGCCGAATACGCAGGCTTGGTTAGACACATCTTTGAAAAGCTCTTCCCGCTTTGTCAGGGCGGTGGTGTTGGTGCTGCGGTCAATGTTGTAGTCCATTAATGTTTCCGTCATTGCCAGTGCCAAAGTCGGATCACCCTGCGCTAAATGATAAAGGGCATCATCTTCGCGTGGAAAATTATCATGCTTGTCCAAGTGGTCGAATTGTCCGTTCACACACAGATTAATAAACTCTTTTATCGCTTCAATTGTTTGTAAAATATCATCTTCGGTGTTTTTGCCCTGATTGCGAAACATCACCGTTTGCGCAATTTTCAAATCATCAACTCCACGGCCGATCATATCAATGATTAAACCTAATAAATCGGATAAATCTTTTTTGGTCTGACGATAAGATAAAATGTCGACACTCAGATTCTGCGGTGTGTTTTCAACTTCCTTAAGCTTGCCTTTGGCCCAATCCAAATCCACAACCATTGCAGATTTGATTTCGGCGGCATTACGTTCAGCCTGGCGCTGGGTTTCTTCATTTTTGCGCTTTTCAATTTGTTTTTCTTCCTGCCGGCGGGATTGTTGATTTAGTTTTTCTTCTTCTAATTTTTTCTTTTTTTCGTTCTGCTCAAACATTTCTTTTTCGGCGCGTGCCATTTCCAGCTCTTTTTGCAGTTCTTTTTCCAACTCCCGCTCACGTTCCTGATCTTCCATAAATTGGTTAAGCCGTTCGGCATCATCGTCATTAAAAATGTCGTCTTCGTCATCAGTTTTTTGCGGTTTTTGATTGTCGCTGCGCAAAAAAGCGACAATTGATTTCACATAGATGATAATAATCAAAAACAAAAACAGAATAAATGCCAACAGCATCAAGATGATAGAGGCCATACGCAAATTATTTGCCCCCGACAGATAATTGTCGATAATCGAGGCAACGGTGTCAAGATTATTTGAAACGGAGCTTAAGATTCCTTCCACTGTCATAATTGCTGCTATTTGTTCCTGCATA
>ERZ1034878.260-NODE-260-length-28724-cov-11.132722_pt1 | contig 28724 bp, 57 predicted proteins | sample MGYA00520593_ERZ1034878 | MGnify/ENA primary metagenome ERZ1034878 (study PRJEB33766, sample SAMN09781724) | gut metagenome | biome: gut microbiome | host: Homo sapiens | place: Madagascar | study: EMG produced TPA metagenomics assembly of the PRJNA485056 data...
GAAAAATGGTTGATTTATTGTTAGTCTATTATAATTTATATCCATATAAATAAATCTATCTTCTGGATTTTCTCCTACCCATAATTGTTTCGTATCAGTTTCACACCTATTACAATATAGTCTATTATATATTTCATCTTGATCAATTTTATATTCCATATCTATGTAGTGAATCTGTCCGCATTCTGTACATTGAAAATAATTCCTCATAAATTTCGCTTCACGTCCAGATCGACATTTCGCTTCCTCCCTTCTTACGATATAATAAGAGTACTCGTTTAACTGTGCTCTTATTATACCATACAAAATTATTTTTGTCAAGCCCCCTGGACAATCTCAATCGTCATGTCTTTTCCTTTAACAATTACCTTAGAATTTTCAATATTGTATCCAACAACCTCATTATCCCCTATATAAATCGATTGTCCTTTACAATGAAATCCAAAACCTTTTTGTGTCTCTGGATCAAACTTCATTTGAATATGTTGACTACCAAAAAATCTGTGCTTCGTATAGATATCAACATATTCTCCCCTCATTTGTTCTAGCGCATCTGTTAATTCTATCATATCTCCCGCCCCTTTTACTTTAGTTGTACAAATATATTACCATAATTTTCTGTTTATTGCAAGAACATATGTTTGATTGTTTTGCCAATTAATTTTGTGTTGTTCCCTTTTAAAATATAAGCAATACAATTAAATATATTGCTCATACTTCATACAGATATTATCTACCCAATAATCTCCAAATCCATATTTTTTAGCTAATTTTTCTCCATGCTGTGTTTTTAAAAAATCTCTCAATCCTAAATTTTTCTCTTTCATACCTAGTTGAAGATAGTACCAAAGACCACTGCTTTGGATATTCTTCATAGTAAGTCCTGGAATATCTAAATAATCTCTAAACATTTGTATTCTGCGGTAAAAGTAACGGAATCTACTATCTGGTGTATCAACTCCACGGGCATTTGCTCTTTCTTTATAGATTCTTCCTTTGCCATTTACTTCGATTATTTTTGCAGATTCTCCATAACTCATGATCTCTTCTTCTGCAAATGCTTTTGGAAGAAGTTCTTTTAAATTGTCGGTCATTGGATACTCTTTTCCATTGACAAATAATATATTCCCTTGAATGCATTCTTGTGAAACAGAAAATATATCATTCATACTTGGCCCAGCAATTCCTTCCCACAGAAGTTCTACTATTGCCTTATCTGCCCAATTAAGGAGTTGTGCTTCAATATCATCCAAGTCTTCTCTTGTAAGTAAAATTTTTGCATCTTTATCTACAAGTCCAACCACATCTGCCTTTTCAATTAATTCATATTCGTTTGATCCTACTTCGTTCTTCACAAAACGAGAATAATGCTTAAGAATAACGCAATAATTTAATAATGAATTAATTGATTTCGCTTTAAATCTACCAAACATGTCAATGATTTCATCTTTTGTAAAATCTGATGCGTCTTTACCAAATTCTATTTCAAATGGTTCGGTTTTTCTTAATATAGCATAGAGACTAGTCTCTGCTATTACTTTGCTTCTTAAATATTCTTTTATAAAACTTTCTTTTTGTTCTTGATTATACATCCCCTTCGTCACTCCTTATGGTTACATTATAACAATACAAATTTAATTTGTCAATTATCATTATACCAGATCATCCATAATGTTAATCGCTTGCTTAAGCTTTTTATTGGACATATTTGCATATCTCATAGTTGTAGAAATATTGCTATGATGAAGCTGTGCAGAAGCAAGATAAATGTCACCAGTCTTTTCATAAATTGCAGTTGCACAGGAATGTCTCATAACATGCGGCGTAATTTTCTTATTCGTTACTCCTTCTGCATACTTAATAAGCAGTTTTCTAATTGCATCATAACTAATACGCTGACCAAATTGAGACACAAACAATGCGTCTGTATCTATATTATGAAAATACTTTTTTCTATCATTAAGCCATGCAACAAGAACTTTCTTTACTTTTTTGCTAATCAAAACATCAAATTCCTTATTCATCTTTTCGATTACATGAATGGTATTGTTTTCTAAATTAATATCTTCGATGTTGATTTGCGCAATAGCAGCAACACGAAGGCCAGTTGTGACTCCAAGCATAAATAAAAGTTTGTCTCTATTTACCATAGAATCTTTTGCCTTATCTTCAATATTGTCAATAATTCCAGCAATCTCATCCTCTGTAAGATATGTCACAGACGCATTATCCGTAATTTTAGGTCTACTTTTCTTTGAAATAGGATTTGTTTCAAGATTTTTTGTATCTACTAAAAACTCAAAAAATGAATTTACTGCCTTCCATCTGCTTGCTCTAAATCCGCTAGTGGTAGACTTTGTTCTACCATGAACTACTCTAGTTTCAAGGCTAATCATATACTTGTTTACGTCCATGGTAGTTACGTTCTTATAAAACGATTCATCGTCGTTTCCATTTGTAACAAATTTCATAAACGTTATTACAGAATTAATATAGTCTTCAATCGTTTTATAAGACTTCTTTTCTGCACGAAGTGTGTAATAATACTCTGTAAAAATAGTAGGTAGAGACTTCAGTTTGTTCTCTACCTTTGCAAATTCCTTTGTTTCTTTTTCTAAACGACCACTAGTCATAATAATATTCCTCCTCCATCTTTTTCTTTCTCCATCTAAAAAAGTAAATCGTTGCGGCAATCCATCCAGCCCATGCGTGTTTGAAAATGACCAGTCCGCACATCACAAAAATGTACATGATCCATCCCATTTTCACTTCTGGCACTTCGCTGTCTTTGCGGTATTTCTTTCGTGCCGCCAGCTCCGCATAATAGTTTCCATTGCAGATTTCGAGAATGGTTTTATCAATATCTTCCTTTTTAATGGAAATTCCATTCTTGCGCTCATTTCCCATATCATTATGGTCACAGTAGAACACGTCGATTACTTGTTCATTGCCCCATGAATAACCATTAAAAACCGCTTCCACTTCTAACGCTTTGTAAATTGGATGCTTCATTTTGAACTTGGTGCCAGTATAATACCTGACACCTTTATAATCAAAATAGTCGTTCTTATGCTCCTCGTAATATTCTTTACTCACTTGCTTCCTCCAAATAAGAAATCGCTTCCTCAAGCGAATCCACAGCACTGCTCAGATTATCTTGTGCCTCCTGTGAAGCATCTCCCCTTTCTGAATACTGCAAATTTTCTGGCATATTATCAAATGCGAACTCCTCATCTGCCAAGATAGAGGATACCACACGTTCAATTTTTCTAATTTCCTCAGCAATTTCCCTACGTCTCTGTTTATTCATTTACACTTCCTCCAATCATATTTTCAATTCTCACTTTTCTATCTTTACGCTTTGCCTTAGCTCTTTCTCTCTGAGCCCACCACTCATGTTCCTCATTCTTTTGCAAATACCAACAATTTTTTGCCAAGCATTCTTTCCCTCTAATTTGCTTTACTGTCATGTGGCACTGGTGTCTTCTACAGTAGCCAGCGCAATTTTCTGAGCAAGTTCCGAATAACGTTTCCATACACTTCTCCTTTTCTTGGATTATACCAAATTAATTTTGTTTTGTCAAGTCTACGCAGCCATTCGCTTCTCAAACGCAGCCTTATATTTTGCATATGCGGCAGTCTCATCATAGTTTGCCTTTTCCATAATATCCTGTCTCTCATTCTCAGTAAGAATCTTCACAACACGAATGGCACTCGTGATGATCCACGTACCACGAGAACCTTCTTTAAACCAATAGAATCCGTTTTCAGGAACTCTATCAATCATGCACTTGCTGGGCAGTTTAGAAACCTCTTCCCTATAATCATTCGTTGCATCATATTCACACAGGCACCAAACACGCTTCCAACCTTTGTTCCTTCCCTTATAAGGGCCAAGGTCAGAACCATCATAACCACGAAGCCAAGGTGCATCAGGAATGTCCATTCCAAGATGCCAACCAGGTCTTTCAGCGAAGCCCTTAGTCGGAAGATTCTCGGCAGGAATCCATTCTCCAATCTTCGTTTCTTTATTCTTTCCAATAAAAAGAGGATACAACTTTCCAGTCATATCCATTTCGAACAATTTATAGCCTCGACCTATATTTTTAATCATATTAATCTCCTTCCAATCTTAACAATTACCATTTTTATTTCTCTAAAATCTTTGCAAGTTCATAACATCTCTTCCACGTGTGCTTTGACAAATCACGTTTAAGTGAAATTGTTTCTTTTAAAACTCGCCACGTTCTATTTGCTTTTTTCTTCATTTTACGAAACGGCTTGCCAATAATGCTCTTCATTTCACACAACCAGCAAACTTCCGTAGACAGACTATCGTAACCATCAAGCGTATAAAAGTAATCCGTATACACCACATTTAGCTTATGCCACTTTCCACACTCACTACATTTATATTCCCAAATACTCCACTCACGGGAGCTTTTAGGAATCTCTTCAATCATGTAATCATAATCTCCATAATCATTTTCTTCTCCTTGAAGCACAGGACTCTTCCACCAATTATTCATATTCAATCTCCTTTCTTGTTCACGAGCTTTAGCCCAGAAGACAATTTATAGACAGATTCCTTTCTCTTAGGTACTTGTACAGTATTCTGATACGCAAAGAACTTAACATCAGACCTATGCTGTAACAGTGTTTTAGTAAGTTTTACAATCCTCGACGCTTGTGCTGCGTTGAGATTTGCCATCCCAATAATATGATACAAATCATCTCTAACAAGCTTATCAGAGGTTTGCTGTACTTTTCTGCAATCAAGAATAGTTGTATTGATGTCTTCAATGGTCATCTTACTAAAATCCTGCGAACATGCGTTATATACTGACAAAGCTCTCTCGCATTTACCGATCTGATCTGTGATGCTGTCAACAATAATTTGATATTCAGAATTCTTCATAATTAATTTCCTTTACTGATAGATGTTCCCAATCTTCATATACGTTACGTCGGTTCTATCGTTAAACCTATTGAAGATTGCAGCAGTCATTCCCTCATCGTCAATGTAAGCATTCGTGTCCCAACCATTCTCTTCCTTGTCGATACGAACCTCTTCATTGAATGAATCTCGCAGGAACTTCTTTGCCTCATCAAGTGTATCGAACAAACGCACTGGAATCTCATCATCAAATGTGTACTCAAATATAACTGCATAGTTTTTCATAATTAATCTCCTTTACATTTCCAAAATTTCCTTAAACAGGGCTGCTGCTTTTTTGTCTTCAGTATCATAATACACAACTCCCTCATGATAACCGAACTTTTTTACGAGATAACCAAGACATTCTAGCTTCTCGGCAATATTATAGAAATAATATTCCAAATCTTCTGGATCTCCCTCTACTATGGTTTCTAAAACATTAAAGAGCTCACTTGCGGGAAATTCAACTCCATCTATGACATAATATCTCTTAGGAACCATCTTAGTAATTAAAGTAATCATTACTCTCTCCCTTTCAAAATCTCAATCACATGAGCAACCATTGTATCATCAATGTCAATATTTCTATCATACATTTCCATTAACTGCTCACAATATTCAATTGCCTTCTGGTGAGATGCATAGATGTCAAGATATAACTCATGCAGCTCTTCATTCACCTTAGCATAAGAGAAGATACTACCACCATGAAGTTCTACATTATAGACCGCTTCTCTAACAGTTTCAAGTCCACAATCATAACCGAGTTCTAAACAATCTTTAAGCTTCATTTCTTTTCCTCCTTAAATTAAGTTATCTTCAATTACGAGAACATTTACTTTTCTACTGAAAGCAGTACATGCATCAAGGCCAATACACGAATCATGCTCAATAATATCAAAGCAAGCGTCCTCACCAAACTTGCTCCCAATTCCATTTCGCCACCAGCCAGTGCTATTATGCCAGTGGCCATGCACAATTGTCTTGCCAGTCTTATTCCCAACTACTGATGCAATGTCAAATGGATTTCCCCACATGGCCTTATCCCATTTGCTTTGAGAAGCACATCTCCAATCAATACCACCAGGAATCCAACTGTGAACAAAGATATAGTGCTCTGTTTCATAATAGTTTACAAGCAAATCCATATACTTTTGATACTCTGGATCATCTCTAAGCTCACCAAGAATCTGTGCATGATTCATTAGACCAGCGTTTTCCTTTGTGCAAAAATCATACGCTGTATTGGCAGTACCATTGTGAATGTCATGGGACAAGAAACACTTTCTCTTGATGGCATCTTTCATAAGCTGCTCGTGGTTTCCTTTGATTAGCACCTTGTTCGGAAGTCTATTCAAGAACTCGATTACCTGTCTTGGCTGACTGCCACGATCCATGGCATCACCACAACTGATAAATAAATCCGTTTCTGGATTAAAATTTACCTCCTTAAGAGCGGTCATCATTTCATCATAGAATCCATGAACGTCGCTCACTGCTACAATTCTCTGCATTAATATTCCTCCTCATAATTTTCAATATCCACAGCAGTTGCATTTCCACAAAAATTAAAAACAACGTCGCTATAATCTCTGTCACCAATTACAATGGTTCCATTCGTATAGAGTTCCTCTGCCTTATGCAAAGCCTCCACGTAATTTTCTGCATTAATAATAACCTTTCGAGAAAGAAGTTCCTGAATTCCAATAACGTATTTCATTTTGTCCTCCTTAATGTTCGTAAACTGCCACAATATGTCCGTTATTTCCACTAAAGCAAAGTCCACACTGGTCACAAGTTACACCAGTTTTACGTCCCTTCTTATTTACCGCAGGACAATGAGGAACATTCTTCAAACTCTCATCAGTTCCATCGTCATAGATGAATCTGTTAAGCCCTTCGAGATTATATCCCTCAGTGTTTCCGTTCCACTCAGAGATATTACAGATAAGATTTTCAGGAAGCTCTCCACACTCTTTAAGATACTTTTCCATGAAGTCGAAACGTTTAGTGTAGAAATAGAACCTCACATTCGGCATTTCGATTGCCAACTTAACCATGTGAAGAAGATAATCATACGTCTCAATTTCCCCGCTTGAGTGATATCTAAGAACTTTTGCCTTCTTCTTTTCAAGATTCTCTCGAAGCTGAGTGAACGTACCTTCCATATCATGTCTCATAATAAGCGTGTTTTTTGCAAGAGACGGAATACAAGTGTTGTGATAGCGTCTCGTATTTTTTACAGCATAACAGTTCCCTTCACAACCATCACAGCAACCACCACAAGTACCTCGTACATTAGTCAATTGCCCCTTGTCCTTCGTACTAATCGGTGCATCACCAGGAAGTAGATTGAAAGCAAACACTCCCTTACCTAGTTTACTGTTTCCTTTCGCTACTGATATAGTCATTTCTGGTTCATAATTCATTTGATATAACATATTTCATTCCTCCATCATATTACATTAATTTTGTGTTGTCAATATAAAAGACGTAGATTACTCCACGTCTTCATAAAACTCTGCTTCAAAGATTCTATCGTCTACATCATCAAAGATGCTATCACAGTTCATACAATAAAAGTTTCCATTATAATCCAGTACAAATATTGACCCAAGGTCAAAATCGCTTTCAAGATAACAACCGCATTTGCAGCAGTCTGCTTTATGTGAATGATATAAGTCTAATAATTTGTCTATGTCCATTTACATTTCCTCCTCATCGTCTTCTGTAATATACTCTACTCGAATTGCAACAACCTTCCCTTCATCATTATGTGCAGTCCAACAACAATAGCTGCCATCTCCATATCCAGAAGAAGAAGCAAAACCAAGACCATCAATGGTATTTCCGTCATTAGTTGTCAGATATAGATCCGCTTTATTAGACTGCATATATTTATCATGTGCTTCAAAGAAATCATCCTTATGCTTTTCATAATCAAATTCTTCATAATTGGGATTTTTAGTTCTGGTTACAGTAATTTCACATACTCTCCAATACCAATCGTTGTTTACGTGTTCAGCTTCATTATCATCACTATGATATTTCTTATAATATTCATAATCAAAGATACCAGCCTGACCACTATCAACACCGACATAGAAGTTTTCCTTATAGTATTCAAGGAACTTCTTCACATAATCTTCATGTACAACTTCAATTGCAGAAACTCGCCTACCCCATTCACCTTCATCGGAAGTTTCTACCGTACACTTGTAGTTGCCTTTCAGCACATTGTCAACTACGCCTTGGCACCAAGTATTCATTCCATAACATGGATCAGAAACCATTACATTATCATCAAGAGCAATAAAACCTTTATCATTAATTTCAATATTATTCATTTACATTTCCTCCTTAACATTCATTGTTTTATCTGGCGGAATTTCATTTCCATCCTCATCCTCGTCGCCTTCAACCCACCAAGATTTCCACATGTTGTAGGTTTCGCTTAATCTCTCTACCATGAACTCTTCACAACAAGAGCTCTCTACATAATCTCTATACTCCTCATCCTCAATCTCTTCTGTACTGTGCCATTCAAGATAATATTCATCAAGCATATCAAGAATCTCCTTTTCAAGACTCTTGTATGCGTCATCCCATTCCATACATAATTCTCTATCAAAACAATTTACCCAATATCTTGTTATCATTTAACATCTCTCCTTTTTATTTTTGGGGAGATTTCTCTCCCCAATATTACCAACTACTGTGATAGCAAACTGCTTCTGTGTCAAAATCTGTTTCTGCAAGAACTCGTTCAAGGACATCAATCGTATAATTAATATCCTCCATGTAATACTTATCATAATCTGTACTGCCGAAGAAGAAACCGCTACGAGTAGGAAGAATTGCGGCAACTTCATCTGCGTTTTCAATCACTTCACCGTCTTCATACATCGGAATTTCTTTTCCGTTTTGAAACGTATAGCCATTTACAACCTTAGACTTCTCAAGCACGGCAATTCGCTCAACTTCCTTACACTTATAGAGCAAATCTTCGAGCTGCTTTTTACTTACATCATAAGTTCCGCAATCATCAACACCATGCTGAGCATACTCTACAAAATAATTGTGAATTTCATTTGCTTTGCGCCAATATGCAACCTCAGTAAAGATGGTCTCATAAGCACAAGTATCATCTTTGTCCCAATTAAAGTGACGAGTATATTTCTTCTGCTTATAGAAATCAATCAAGTCAGTACGAACCTTGCTTTCATCTTCACCGTACCATTCTTCAAAAGTACAGTTCTTGTTACTTCTTTTCCATTTAAGATAATTTTCAATCATGACAAAATCGTTTACAGTAGCATCCTTATAACGAGGATACTTATTCAAGTACATATCCAAACCCATTTTTAAATCCTCCTTTAATTTTGTTTTGTTAAAATTAAATCATTTTAAATCCACGACGTTCTGCTTCTGCAATCAAATCTTCATCAGAAATATCTTCGAAACTGGAAATTCTCATTCCATATTGAAGGGTTACAACATTGTTCTCTACATGAATTATACCGAAGTCTTCCATATCCTCGCCCTGGAACTCAATGTCTCCGTTGCAGATATATCCGCTAGGAGCAAAGAAGTTATTAATTAGATACACGAGCCATTCCTCGTACTCATAGAACTTCTCCCCTTCGTCCCATGCCAAGTCTCCGTTCTCATTAATAATCCACTGACACCAAAGACCAGGCTGCGTTGACGGAGCACGATTATAATTTACAATAGATTCATCTTCGTCTCGCCCCATATAAACAAAACTCTCGCCACCAACGAAGTATTCACCATCAACTCCAAGATTTCCGTTGAAACAATTCTTTTCCCAATCAGGGAAGTTTTTCTTAATCTTCTCCACATCTCTTTTCATACGACGAGTCCTGCTAAACTTGTTGATATAATCTCTAAGCTCATCAGTGATGGGCTTGTTGAAAGACACGCTACCGTAGAAATCAGTTGTGTAACCCATAATAAATCTCCTTTAAATTTTATTTTTGTTTATATACTCAAGAACTCCGTAAGCTTTCTTTAGCAGTGTCATATTATGCTGCGTTTTCCTGCGATAGCAGGTCAGTCATCTCCGTTAGGAGATGAATTACCTGCTGATCCAGGAATAAAGGCAGCATCATTGAATCAAGTTCCCTTATATATAATGGCGCTTATACCATCGACACACTCAAGAATTCTGTAAGCTCTCTTTAATGGTTTCATATGGTGAGGCAGTGTCCAGAATGGATGTGCTGATTGAGTCGTACGATAGGACGACTCGATCATATCCATCTATTCTGGATTCAATGCCTCAGTATTGAACTGAATTCACTTGTGTGTATTGGCGCTTATACCAAAACGTACTCTGCATTTCTGTAGATATTTCTTTAACTGTCTCATATTCTGATCCGATGGATGAGGATACAGCGGAATTTGGCAGGCCGATAGGCTGCGAAATTGGCTGTATACTCATATCTATGGATCAACATTGAATTGAAATGCCTTGTACTTTTGCAGTATCTATCTGCATTTAATTACTTGTTGTAGACCTTTCTCATTGCCTTAGCGAAGTCGAAATTATTGTCTGCAATTACCTTCTTCATAAAAGCAAACATTCTCCAACCTTCACCCTGATATTCATTGAGTTTTCCCTTCAACACCTCCATGTTTGCGTCTACACCATAAATTCCGATTGTAGGATACACGTCCTCAATAGTACAATGATGAAACATAATTAAGTTTTTCAAAGTGTAATATGCACCCTCTCCCTTATAAGCATCAATCCATGCTCTGCACTTAGGAGTATTATAAGAAATTTTAATCATCTTTCTGTTAAACTCACTCAAAATCTTATACAACTCTGTATAATTTCTTGCAGTTCTCATCTTAGAAATCTGAACATGGAACGGCATATAAATTTTCTTGCCTAAATCCTCACAGAAGATATTCATACCACGAACCTTCTTATAAGGAACTCCCTTACAGTTATAAATCTTAAGTGTCTCGATGTGTGCCTTAAGCTTCTCAACATAATCCTCACAAGTCTTTGTAACCACTTCCCTGGTGAAGAAAATCGCTCTCTCTTTGAAGGTATCATAGTCTCTTACTTCCAACTTGCTAAGAACCTTAACCTCTTCAAGCATCATCTTAAACTGATAATCATAACCGTAACGTCTAAGTGCTGCATCAAAACCAGATTCCTGTCCATCATAAGACACATAGTTCAGCATTTGAAACATTTGAGCCATAACAAATCTTCTGTGAAGCTTTGTATTTCTCACATATCCATCCTCAATGATTTGCGTTGCAATCTTGTCAACAATCACGGGCTCTCCATTTTCATTAATCTGTACAGAGATAGTGCTACCTGCCTTCAAGTCATTAGGAAGCTCAATGTTAAAATACTTTCCAGTGTTAATACCTGCCTTGTTTAATGTGTTCATTCTTTCATTCTTATTCATAATTCATTTCTCCTTTACATAATCCATTTTTTTAATATTACAAGGTCTGGGTCATTATTTGACTGCCAGAACCACTTGCCCATTGTAAATTCATCCCATGTAAGTTTTCCGTTAAGAATCATACATAGAATAAATCCCTCAAGTCTTGCACGAGCCACTTCTCTACGTTCTCCACAAATCAACTCTTCATCAGTTAACTCATTTGCAGACAGCGCCTTGAAATAGCCACGGCGTTTGTTTTCACTCCTTTCACTTGGAATCGAGAACTTGTACTGACTATACAAATTCTCAATTATATCAAGCGGGTTATTTGTCTTGATATTGATTAGCTCTTTGTTTCCATATTCGCCATTATCAATAACTTTCTTTTTGCCAATCTTCATTGTGCGAGTCTCGAAGTTAATATTGAACCTCGAACCTTCGCTTACCTTTTGAATTAACTCTTCATATATTGTCATGTTTCTCCTTTCTAGACGCTCGTAATTTTGACATGTTTCTTTACGTGTTTCATATATCCAGATAGCGGAAGCTTGAAGATGCTGTGAGGGCGTCAGATATGACGCATTTAAGCATCATCGAGCTTATTGCATAGCTGGAAATTAAATTTTAACTACCTTGCAATCTATTGGCATGTTCCATCTGCGTTACTCATAACATTGACGTATTTCTTTATTTGCTTCATATTAGGAAGCCCATGCCTGTTAGGGGACGGGATTAATCAGGTGATAACCTGATGTTTCCCGTCGTCTTACAGGTTAAAGGGCTTCATTGTTGAATTTTGCTACCTTGTAATCACTTGCTACGTTGCAATCATTTTTACATTTGCCTTACTAATGTATCGTACACAGCTCTTCTCGTAAGAATCGCATTCTGCATACAGTGGATACTATAGTAATTTTCTATCTCTACAGAAGTCTTGTTTCTATTAGAGGTTACATTTTTACCAACTCCTCTCATAATTGTGAAGTCATCTTTGTCGTTCACACTACCAAGACCTCCAACCTTTTTCTTTCCACTTGCACAAGCTCTGATACAATCCATTACGAATTGGTTAAGAGTATCAACATCCTTTTCAACATTGATAATCGGTAATACCGAAGTGGCCCACGAATAAGTTCCATCTCCTCTGTATAGATAAGAATTTACTTGATTGACCGCTCTCCTTTCAGAAATCTTGCGTTGCTTTATTGTGCGAGATTCAATTTCTTTTTGAAAACTTTTCACACGAGACTTGGACAATGTAATCTTATCTCCCTTGATATTGAAACCAAGGAACTTGATCCACCTATCTTTTCGCACAGTTTCAATCTTCTTAGGATTTAATGTCATCTGCATTTCGCTAAGCATTCTGCTGACAACATCAAGTCCAGCTTTCCAATGGTTTCCAATAATCATGAGATCATCGGAATACCTTACATAATAGACATCCATCTTACTGACCGCATCATCAATCGGAAACAGAACTGCGTCTGCCAAGAAACTTGCAACACTACAACCTTGTTTCAACGATTGATAATGTTCAATAAGATTTCCCTCAACGTCGAAGCACAAGTCTGTGTGATAATACTTGCGAACGATGTCAATTACCTTTGACTTTCCAACCTTGATTTCCATTCTGTCAAAGATTTCATCAATGTACTCAATAGGTACAGAATCAAAATACTTCGACAGGTCTAACTTCTTGCCCACTTCTACTCCAGTTGTCTTGACCATATGCCTTGACAACTCTTGCACAATTTTTCCGCAACCAATCCCACTTTGATACGACTTGCAACTCTTATGAATGAATTCTGGAAACATCTCGAAGAACAAGTTGTTTGCAATAGACAGGAAGATACGGTCAATATTCTCATTAACAAACACGATTCTCATATCTCCATTGTCTTTCGGGATCTGCACTTCATGCGGCGGAGCAATCTCATATTGGTCATTAATTATTGCATTATATAACGCAAGTCTAACCTCTGGAGATGTCAGTTTCCTTAGTTCTCCCTTGTCGATATGTTTACCGACACCGACTTCCAAAGCGTCTTCCCAACGCTTGATTTCAAAGAATTTCTGTAACAATATATCGGACATTTTAACACCTCCATTTTAATTTTGTGTTGTTAGTTAAATGCAGCCACCACAACATCCCCAAGGAACATTGTCATTAAATACTCTATCAATCTCTGCTGCATATTTGCGGAACTCTTCAGGAATTTCATCTGCGTTGATTTTCCATTCACCTTGATGCACATCAAAGTTCCAGTTTTTATCTGCGCAAATACTTCCGCCACTATGCCAGAACTTATCACAGTTGTTGTCTTTAAATTTATTTGCCTTAAAATCATAGCTTCCGACTTCATGCCCAAAGCCATATTCAAGTCCATCAATTCTCAACACGAGAACGCCGCTACAAAGATTTGGATATGTGCCACTATAAGAAACAAACTCGACATGGTTTGTTTCCTTGGGAGTATTAACCAACATTTTACTTCTCCTTTTCTTTTAACTCCGCAATGTGTCTTTTTGCTTCCTGCAAATCTGCAATCAAGAAATCAATCCAGTAGTCAGAAAAACCATGTTTGAAGTCGCTGAAATACCTTTCAAAACGCATAGTTCCGTCATCTTCAGAACCGAGGACAATCCCATAATGTTTTCCATATTTGAATACTTTAACTGGAATAACACCATCACCAGCAGACATAAAGATGATGTCATGTTCATCACGCAACTGTTTGAGAGTTTTTTTATTCCAACTCTGGTCTTCAGCAGTAATTCTTAAGTACCCTTCTCCCCAATCATCTGGAGTAGGAACTCCTTCTTCCCAGTCATCATTGATATAATCATCAACAGACTTAATCATTTTATTCTCCTTTCAGCATTTGCTCAATCAGCTCCATTGCTTTATCGTCTTCCAGATAGAAACCATCACTTCCAATTTGTGTCTGAAGATTACACACCAGCTGCATAAATCTCCAATCGGGAACCATGTGCCAGTATACCTTGAGCATCTCACAGAATTTATCAATTCTCTTTGGGTCTCTCATTGTTCGTTCTCCTTTTTTACCTCTCTTAGTAAAACAAACTGTTCATCGAGTTCTCCATAGTTAAAGCCCTGATCAAAATCAACAATCTCATAATCGAGATATGGGTCAAGTTCGCTTGTCTTATTAAACTCGTGCAATAGAACCTTTTGGTCTCTTCCCCAAAATTCATCTTTATATTCAAGGACTACACGACAACACCAAGGTTCTATAAGATCTGGTGCAATTTTAATAAACTCTTTTAGAGTTACCATGTTATCATCTCCTTAAAATCTTGTTCCAACATTAAGTCTATGTTGCGGTTTTTCTTTGCTGATTATATATTTACCTTTATTTTTACGCACCCAAAGTTTACATTCTTCTTCGGTTCCGTGAAACGCAATTTCCCATTTTCCAAAGTTCCATCTTGTCCAATGCCATACATAAAACATATCCATTTTCCTTACCCAAATACGACGTCATCGAAAAGTGCAAGCTGCACAATCACATCTGCAACATCGACGTCAATCTCAGTTGTGTCAAGTTTTCCGTCAACATACCAGTCATAGTCATCAAACCAGTTGTCTTCAATTGCTTTCTGAATACCGCACAGAAGCTTATCAAGATTAAGTTCCCAATGGTCACTGGATTCCGCATCATACAGAATCAGAGAACCGCCACGACTAATCTGGTCACTGGCATACTCACCGAGGTATTCACCAACAACTTCTGCCTTGCGACACCAGCAGTTAATGCCGCCTTCTAATGCAGTAGCCATAATATCATCAATGTCTTGCGGAGTGACAGTGTACTTCTTATTGATTTCAACATTGTAATTTTCCATTACTTACCCCTCCTCATGACCTCATATTCATGTCCAATAATTTTGCTAGGATAATAATAGCCACTCTTTACCCAGCGACTGACATTTCCAACACGCATCTTTTCTACTACCATCTCATCTCCCTTTTTGTTATGACGCATATCAAACGGAGCCTTAAACTTGACAATACTTCCAATAGGAAGATTACTCAAAGAATTAGGATTTCTTTTCTGTGCCGCCTTTTTTCTGCACTGTCTTCTCCATTCCAACGCATACTCGTTATTAGTCGGAGACAACAGATTTAGGATTCCAACAGGACAATCATACTTGAACGGATTGCACGTTTCATCCATGTCCTTATAAAAGAAATTGTAGGTTTCATCAATCTTTGTAGAGGTCAAGCAAATCGCCGCAAAGATAACTGTCTTGTCTGGCTCTGCAAACTTAGTTTTCTTTACTGCCGCATAATAAGTTCCGCCAATTACAGAAGACTTAATGACTTCATACTTACCAATCGGCTCATTGGATTCCATTGTAACCATTGGCTGATTATAGAGCTTATCACACTCCTCCTTTCTATCAATATATGCCTTCCCATTTTTATATTTCACTTGTACATTGGTACTAGTCCAACCCATGTTTATTCCTCCTTATAAGTGGATTCAAACTGTCTATCATAAGAAAACGTGTAGCCAGAAGGTTCATAATTGAGCCACTTCTCGATATTATCTCCAATTACTTCATAGTAGCCATCATAAAAAGACATCACACGAGTGTCACTTGCATCAAATTGAATCCTGTCTCCATCTGCAAAATGAATTGTGCCAGTCTCATCACCAGAAAGAACAGTCACACAGATTGCAACAATTTTCTTATCTGGAACTTCAACCAAAACTGCCCTATTGTTATAATCATAAATAGTGATAGTTCTCATTATGATTAAACCTCCTTGATTTTCTTCGTTAGAATTTCCATTGCCTGTTTGAAACTCAAACCATAATGGCCCTCATACAGTCCGACCTGATTTCCGCTTGTGTTTGCAAGCCAGGTGACATATTCATTGTTGTTGCTTGCAAGAACAAGATACAGATAGTTGTCATCTGGATGATTAGATGCTCGACAGATAAAATCTGCGACATAATGATTTCGGTTTACCTCATCGACGATTGCATTATATGTGCTGGTCTTGATGTCGAGATACATATTTATTCTCCTTTCAGTTAATGCTGTAATCTTCGACCATACTCATACTAGCTTCTGGATAACTTACAAAGAAATCAAACCACGCATCCGCTTTAGTCATGCCATATCCATATCCAACCTTCTCCTTTCCGTCGTCCGTATAGATGACTTCCAGCTCAACTTCCCTATCCTCTTTGATGTGCTGCAAAACCTTGCTGCTAAAAAGACTGGTCTGCCCATAGTTTCTATCAAACCAATCACTGTTGTATTCAGAGACGGCACTATAGTTGTAAGACTTTGCGATGTAAATGAACTTTTCGCTTTCCGTCTTGATAAGATTCTTCGCACACTCAATGATGTCCATCATCTCATCATAGACAACATATTCGCTTACAGTGTGAGCGTTGTAATATCCACAAGAGACATTGACTGCCGCAGTTTTCAGTGCGGGAGCCAGAATGGAAATATCAGAGAAAGTTCCAAAACTCTTTTTGAGACCTGTATTGTCACATACAAAGTCTTCAAATTCCTTATTGTCACAGTTGTAGAATACCGCATCATTATTACCCTTGCGGTCAAACTCGATGATATAATTTACATCTACATTATCACTGATGAAAGACTTCACGAACTTGTTTGCACCAACTCCGCCAATCTCCTCATCTTCGCAAAACAGAACAGAGCAATGCATCTCCTTTACGATATTCATAATCATAAAGATACCGCATCTATCGTCACCGCCAATGCCCTGCGGAGAACTAATCTTGCCCTTTTCCTTTACAATGTCAGTGCAGAGCTGCTTATGAACAGTATCCATATGGGCCACAAGAAGCACAGGAACATCTCCCTTTGCATACACAAAACCATCATCGACAACGGGAGAATACTTTGCGGAAGCCAAAAACTTCTTTGCGTATTCCTTCACTTCCAACTGGGACATCTTGCAAATATCAGTAAAACTCTTCATATTTCCTCCTTAGAAATTAAAGACACGTCCATTGACATCATCAACATTAATCCAAGCACCATCAGGATTGATTACATATTCCACAGGAATCTGACAATCGGCATGAGAAAGGCTACTGCTGCTAGTAAAGGTTTCACCACAATAAGGACAAATTCCATCATGTCCAATATCAATCCTACCAGCAGGAGCATCTCCAAGTGCCTTCAAATACGTTACATTACACTCACTGTTATACACATAATCTCTGTAATGAGTACCATGAGAACAAATGTTTTCTCTTGTGCCATTCTTTCTCTTTACCCATCGATTCTCAACACCGAGCATCGTTGCAAGTTCCTTCTGAACAAAGCCACGGAACACAGAATACAGGTCAGTGTTACCATCATTACCCTGCGGATACACACGACTCTGAACAAGAATATCGTTTCCGTAATGGAACATGCACCGATAAATCTTGCCGTCTTCCCAGTTAGTGGGAATGTGATCATTCACAAAGGTAATGATAGAGGTACTGTCCAGCATATAGGACATCGTGCCACCGCAATACTGACCACTGTAAGCATGAGGCATGTTACGCACATTTCTCTTATCAATCGTATGGCAACTTGCCCAACTCACACCAAAGCTCATCGTGAGATAGTCAATGGGATTGACACTAATGAAGAACTTAATCTTTCGCTTAAGTCCACTCACCATGTCTGCATACTGAGCAAACAGCTTGTTGTAATCTGCACACTTATCAATCTTGTAATAAGCACAAATTCTGTTGAATGCTCTCGCAGTCTTCATTCCATCGACTACCTTGTAATCACAAATATAGTTAATGGTTGCGGCACTTCCTTCCCCAATAGTGGAACTATAAATCGTTGACATGTTTTCAATTGCCTTATTGAAATAACTATAGTCAATACTGGATTTCTTAGTAGAGCCATCGTCCATGAAATTTGCCTTCTTTTCATTGTTGACAATGAGCTTCTTTACCTTGTCCTCCACAAGCAAATCCTTTGCACTAATATGACCGAAACCAACTCTTACATAATCGCCAAAGGTCTTGCCATCATCGTCCTTATACTTAAGGATTGCCTTCTTTGCACCAACCTTGTCAGAGAACTTGCGGCAAAAGGTAAAGATTTCATCTCTGTTGCTGTATCTCTCAATTTCCTCATCAATACAAATCCGCATGTCACCAATATAATGAGGAGACTTCTTAAACATCTGAATCAGCGTCTGCTTGTTCGTGAAATACTCATTGAGCATCTTACAAACACCATGTTCGCTATTACGATGATGATACTTAGTAAGCAGGGCCATTACATCATCGACCAGCTTATCAGTATCGCAATATTCTCCCCAACTTGCCTTCAGATTTGCCTTGTTCATTTTTGTTTGCCTCCTTAATTATACAAACTGGAAATCTTCTTCTTGATGTTTTCTACTGTGTTTGCTGGCATATGCCACAGGCCAGTGAACTCCTGATATCTTCCATTACTAAACGTAAACAACTTGTTCAATGCCTTAGAATAAACAACGGTACAACTGTCGTTTCTATATCTGATAGCAAAGCATTCCACAATATTCATTGCGTTTACTTTTGCAACAATAGTGTTTTTTGCCTTCAACTGATAGTTAGTAGAACCATCTCTCAGACTATACTTGTTGGTAAATCCTGCGTCCATGATCTTGTCAACAGTAATCATATCATCAAACGCATCTGGATGATCATCGAAGAATCCCTTGACAGGAGCAAAGGTTGCATTCTTACATCCTGCATACCGACAGCTTTTTCTTGCTTCATCAGACATAATGTCATAACGATGATAGTAACTACAGTTGCAGCACAACGTGACGTTTGCTTTGGCAGTTCTGCGGAAAGTGCCATCATCATTTAACGCATAACTGTTGTCCTTGGACTTAATATTCTTTTCGGCAAGATGTCTGCAACTCAAACAAGACTTCCAACTACAAGAGATGTTCTTGTGAGCTTCAATGGCTCTCTTTCTGTTGGGAATGATTGCCCCACAGTTAGAACACTTAACATATTTGGTCTTTTCTACATCTGTCACGGAGACAATGGAAGTTTCCGCTACTTGTTTTCCGTCAACAATATAGCCACCATCTTCTGACCTAGTTGCTTCCTTCCATACATAAGGCTTCTCTTCAAAGCTCAGCATTAAGACTTTCATTTTGCGCCCTCCTTAAAGCACTCTAAGAATTCCGCCGCCAACATTTCTAAAAGTGATTGTGCCAAACTCACTACAGTCTGGCATGTCGTGGTTTACCACGTAGACACAAGCACAGTTTTCCTCAAGGTCATCATTATCCATTGACCATTCCTCCTTATGGTCGCTTACATAGAAGAGACTATCCATTGTGCCAAGGTTTGTGTGAGTTCTCACCACAAGATACACAAGTGCATTCCATTCATTTTCAAAGTCCTGCACCATTTTCTTTTGCTCATCGTTTAGCCAGTATAAACCTCCAATCGGCGGCTCACTAATCATTACCGCATGGTCTTCTGCAAACTGTTTAATTGCGGGAGCAAAGAGGTTCATCTTCTTCATTCTCTTGATGGCCTCTAGCCTTTTATCATCTCTTAATACTTTCATATTTATTCCTCCGTTTCAAAATTGTCGGTATACATTTTTGCACATCCGTGACATTTAACATGCGATGGACAATCAGATTCATATTTGCATCCAACACATGTATTTCTCAAACTTCTAAAAACTCTTTCGTAGTCTCTCTTGTCCATAACGATGATGCCATTTGTGTAACACGTCTCGTCATACTCAATAATTCTTTTCGCTTCATCTTCGGTGAAATCTCTGCCATCATACAAAGCCACTTGATCTACTTTGAGGTCTCCATAACGCTCAGTGAACTTAATCATTTTAACATGATGCATTTACTTTACCTCCTCATACTTGTAACCAGTAATCCATTTGAATCTCAACTTATCCCACCATGTGAATCTGTATTCTGGCCACATGGGTTCTCCATATCTGCACAGCTTGCTCAGCATATGGTATCTATCAATCCATGTCCAATATCCTTTGCGGATACCATCGGCTGGAACATATTTCAGTTTCCAACCGCAACAGAGCCAACACTCAATACGGAACGGAAGCTGTGAAAGAAACCACATTACTTTGTGTCTCTTGATGGGATTAAAGTTCTTTTCAATGTTCTTGTATCCCTCAGAGGCCACAACATCCATACCATGGATTCCCTTTTCAATTTGAGCTCCATAATAAGCAGAGGAAAGTTCAAAATAATCATCTGCTTCTTTTCTGTAGATTTCAAAGAACTTATCGGTACTCCACTTGTGCCACTTATTCAAGAAGGTCTTCTTATTGCGGCCACTAACTCCGATGGAATCGAAATATCTCTGAGTGTTGATATCCATACTCATCTCCCTTTCTTTTAGATGAAGTCTCTAATTGACATGCCAGGAGCATCCCAGGGATTACTAGGAGAATAATCTCCGTATGTGGAAGACGGAGTGTATTCCTCCTCATCTTCTTCAATCATTTTATCTTCATATTCATTCATATTGTTTTCTCCTTTCGTTTGTGGTTAAGTCCACACTGGAACCCACGATAAACTCGTGGCTCCGTCTGGATTTAACGCTCAGTCACAAAATCCTTCCAGCAATCAATCACATCCTCGTCAGAAACCTCCTTGAAGAACTGAATTGCCTTAGCAACCAGAACGGTGTTGTTGGGATTCATATAAGTGTAATCGCTACGCCGCACAAGAGCACGGACATAGAAGTACCGCCGATTGTAAGCGTAGGGATACTCACGGAAGCAATCCATAATGTCGACGCAAACATGATATCCCTTGGAACCAAATACCACGTTGCCATCGTAATGGTCTTCCACATTCATTGCATACTGCTTATCCTTGCAGCACATGTTCTCGTCAGTTGCCTTGTAAGCAGTCACCCAAATCCAATCGGGATCGACCTCCTTAAAGAAGCGGTCATCAACACTGTAACGCTTACCAATCTGCTCAGGATTCACATGGTCAAGAATCTCAATCTTGATGTTATTTCCGTTATCCTTACGAGTGAAGACATCAACAACCTTTGCGGTACGCAGAACGGAATTGCCGCAGACAGAGTACTCGGAATCAGCGTTGGCGGTGGGACGAATGACAGTATTGATAGTAAACATATTATTTTTCCTTTCTTAATTCAAAAATTTGTTTTTGTTGATCTTAATCGAACAGCTTGCCGAGACTTGCGAGGGTGAGCTTTGCGGTGTCATACTCAATCTTTGCCTTAGAGTAGAGCCTGGTCTGAACTGCGTCAGCGTGATAGTGGAGTTCACTCACGTAACAATACAGTTTTCCATCCTTTGCCTCCTTTCCATTCCGCAGTTTAGTGCTGAAATCATTATAGGGGAACTGCTTAACATCTGCGCATTCCTTTGCAGATGTGAAGACCTCACCAGTATCAAGGCACATAACTGCCTTACCATGTTTGTAGCCCTTGCTATCCACGATGTACCTTGCCTTGATGATTTTGATGTTCTTCATAATGTTACTCCTTCTGCCTGTTGGCAATAATTTTACATTATTTTTGTACTGTTGTCAAGAGAGTTCGTCGGTAATATCAACTCCGTTATAGGTTGCAAAGTACACAATATTGTTGTCCACATCATCCACAAGGAGCATGAAATTGTCGATATCGAACACGGTATTGATCGTTTCGCTCAGCTCACTCATTGCATCGCATAGGTCGTAGTATTCGCTTGTGCCAACGGCATAGTGCATACCGTCAGCAGTCACGGCCACACCATACAGGCCATCTTCATATTTGCTTTCGATGAAGCCTTCACCGAAGCAATCCTTCATCATTGCATCGAGGTCACTAACGCTGAGTTCCAGTTCGGGTTCATCAACAGTGGCAGGTTCAACTTGCTGTGCCTTGTTGTTTCCGCAAGCAGTCATAGACAGGACGATGACGAGAGACAGGATGGCGGCAAGAATCTTTTTCATGTTCAATTTCCTTTCTTAATACAAATCTTCACTATAGAGTTGGGTTTCATGCTTATCACGCTTATACTGACGAGTTGTCGCAGAAGTCTGACCACAATTCATGGCGTGTTTAAAGGCTTCGGTTCTGTTAAGGAACTCTCCCTTGTTTGTGAGGAATCCCTCCTCAACTTGGCTCATACAAATATTTGGGTTAATGGCATAGAGTGAAGCATAACCGTTTCCGTGTTTGATACAACCAATCACGGAATCGGTTCCCTTGACTTTGAGTGCTGCACAGATAATCATGTTGACCTCCTTTAATCACTACAAATTGCTGCACACAGTCCAAGGGTTAAACCAAGCATTCCAACGATAAGCATTTCCATTAGTCATCCTCCTCATTATTGATTACGTTTCCGTTGTCATCATACATCTGCTTTGTCTTGTAGTCCCAATGAATCTTGCCATTAGCAGGAGTCCAGCTTTCATTGTGCAAGCGGCACTCATAGAAGAAGCTATGGATTTCTTGGAAGAGAAGAATGAGCAACATCAGCGCAATCTGTCCCCAAAGCGGAGCCAACACCCACAACCAGCTCCAAGCAATTACCTTGCAGAGCTTGAGAGTGATGAAGACGAGACACAGGAGCGACAGGAAATCTAGGTTGATTTTCTTTTCCATTACATTACCTCCACTTTGATGATGCTTACCATGTTCCCAACATTGGGATACTTCTTCTTGAACTTTTCCGTTGCGAAGATGATTGCCTTGCGTTCAGTGTTACATCGAACAACGATGCTCTCAATGTGACTTGCGTCCATGAAGAGCTTTGCCGTGACCAGATAGTTTTTCATGTTACCTCCCTCTTAGAATTTCTCTAACGCAATTACGACTTCTGTTGTAGAGGATGTTCCTTGCTCAATTGGGTACACAACATCTATCACTTTATATAGTTTACCGTTTGTCTTTACTTTTTCTCCCTGTCTGGGAAGATACTGCATCATTCCGCTGACAATGAAATTTTCGCCAACATAAAAATAAACACTAAACATTTGCCTTACTCCTCTCTGCCAACCATCTTGCGGCTTCCTTTAGCAAACACACTCCTTGAGAACAAGATGCACTCGTCACATGGTGTTGCCTATATAGGTTCCAGATAGGACTTGGTGCAATACGACATTCACTGCCTTGGCAATAGAAGCCAGATGCGTTATCCCATCTCCTCATTTCGAGAGTGTTGAGATGCTCGTCTCCTTTTGAGAGAGCTTTCTTGATTGCCTCAAGAGAGAATGGAATGAAAAGTTTGATTGCATCAAGACCTCCGAACCTCATGATTGCTCTGCGGTAGATGTATTGGTGCGGCAGTTCCACACCTGTTTCTATGTCGATGTTTGCGTTGCGAACACCGATGAACTCGTTAAATGTCATTTGTCTTCCTCCTTACTTCACTACATAATGATTGAAGGGAAACTTCGCTCTATCATCACACATGATGGTATAGGCGCTAATGCCATTCGCATAAATCTCCCTTTCTGCAACGTCATCCCAATGGATGATTTCCGTTCCTCCAAAGGCAAAAGCAAGTTCTGCCATAGGCTTATATCCATCTTCGAGATAGATATGAATCGCAGTTACGACACCGTGTGTCATAGGATTATAGTTTTTATACATTTGTCTTACCTCACTCTCACACAGAATTCGTTATCGTACACCCCGAAGCACACGACTTTGCGATGCTCCAAGTCATACAACTTCGGACTCCAAATGTTTCCCTTGAAGATGCAGTTCAGATTATCATCATTGATACAGATGATCCCGTTGGTGTCATGCAGAACGAGAAGGTCTTTGAGTTCCATTTACCTTCCTCCTTACAAGTCAATCTCGTTAATGAGTCGCTTCAACTTTTCCATGCAGGAATCACACAGGGCAAGCTCAGGGTCAGAGGGATTGTGTGCCCAGAAGAGCTTGAGAGAACCATTGTGGGAGATTTCCCACTTTGCGGTTCTCACATCACACACGCTGCACCAGCAGGTATTATTGTTCAGCTTCTTGATTTCCATTTGTATTACAACCTCCATTCCCCAACTTTGTTTCCGTTGGAATCCATGCAGACACCCTCAGTTTGCTTTCTGTAGCGGATGTCGTTGCAAATCTTCATGAAGATATCTTCGAGTTCTCTTGCCGTCACCCACATATCGAGGTTAGGGTCACAGTATTCTTCGGGTGCCTTGAATGCAGCATTACTGGTGCTGATTTTGATTTCCATTATTGACCTCCCTTCTGTAGATGACCACTGCATCAATGGCCAGGATAATGAATGCCCAAACAATGTTGGACATAGGAGCGATTTCGTTTTCAATGCCACCCACAATTCCGAGGATGGCGAAGAACGAGAACATAAATAACATATGCATGTCTCCTTTCTATGAGCAAAGCCCATAAGTAAACCCTCGACGTAAGTCAAGGGCTTAATATAGGTTTCACTTGAACATGCCAGGCTTGATAGTATCTTTGTATCTCCAACCAAGAGAGGCAAGCAGTCTGGTCACATCTGCGGCACTGGTCGCATTGAACTCTCCCTTGATAGGCAGAGGATTGATGGGACACTTGATGCGGCAGATGCATTTGTTTTCCTCATGGCGGACAAGGAGCATGAGCTGGATTTCCCTTTCCTTGGAATAGTAGTCCCTGCTTGTCTGAGAATCACAAGGGCCACCTTCCTTCATCCTGCTTGTGAGGAACCACTTCTCCAGAGAATCTCGCTTGGTGAAGCGGTAGACGGTATGATACTTAGGCTTGGTTTCCGCATTGAGCAGAGCAATGGCATCCCTTGCCAGAGACTTGTCACAGCTCCCGTTACCGTAATACGGACACGCTTTGCACCCCTTCTCAGAAGCACAGATTTCCAGAGCCTTAATCACAGTTGCCTTATCCATTGTCATTTCCCTTTCATGATAAATTTGGGCAAAGCCCTTAATGGAGCCTACAAGGTTTCCCTTATAGACTCGATAAAGGTTTCACTCCTTGACGATTTCCCACAGCATGGCTCCCAACTTCTCAGACACCTGATACATCTGAGCGAAGGTGATTTCCTTTTTGAGAAGCATCTCCGACAGAATGAAAGCACACTCCTGGCGGCAAGTCTCATAAGCCTCGGTTTCGTCCTTGGGCTCATAGACGACACCGCAGAGACTGGCATCGATATGGTCACGGAGAATGTTCTTGGCCATGATTTCGGCATCAAAGTTCATAATCGTTTCCCTTTCTGTAATAGTTTTAGGTTTCGCTGACTCGTATATACTCGTCTAGAATGGGACTTTTACGGATAAATCCCTTAGAACCGCATGTTATTCAGTTGTCTTGTACCATTTCGCTTAGCGTAGCCAAAGTCCAAAAAGGCTCAACGGCCCCTCATTTGCCTTGCCAGAACGATAATGGTTATTTACCTTCTAAATTGCGTAGAGTTTGTTTCCATTAAAGGAGCCACAACACTCAATGAGATTTGCCTTAATTAGTTCGTTGAGGCCATAGGCCCCAATTTCCTTTTTGAGAACGTATTCGTAAACGGCCTCTGCCTTGGGATGATTTGCCTTGACCAGTTCGAGCATTACCTTGGGATAATTGTCAAGGCTATACTGGATATAGCTGTGGCACAGGCGGTCAAGGTAGTTCGCAGCGAACTCCTTTCCCTTTTCCCTTTTCTTTGCCTTGTACTCGGTCTCGATTTGCGGACACCAGGGGATTCCGAAGTCCTTGAAAAGGTCTTTCTTTTCTGCGATGAGCGACATTTCCCTTATCATCTCCCTTTAATTTTGTGTTGTTCTACTTATTTTTGATTGGAATCATCAAAGTAAGCCAGCACCATAGAATGCACATGGCTGATGGCACAGTGGTCACAGTCAATACGCATTCCCTTGTTGCAACAACAGTTGCAAGAATAAGCGAAAGCTCTTTGTGCCTCCTTCTTGGTTGCTGCTGCATATTGGTAGTTCACGCCTACCTGTTCAAATTTTTGCATAATGTTACCTCACTTCTTATGAGCTCTAATAAGCCCATAATTATAGGCTCGGCACAAGCCAAGCCCATAGGTTACAGGTTTATTCACCCTCCAGGACAGAGAGTAACCGCATGAAGCCATAAGACAGAGTGATGACACCAGTGATTGTGAAAAACATTGTCATAATAATTCCTCCTCATTTTTGATGCTCAGTAAGGGACACCGCACATAGGCAGTGCCCCCTGTCAACATCAAAAGATGTGGATAGTTTTAGAGCATGGCTTAATTCCTATGCCCACTTATACACCAAACTATCAAAAGTGTCGCAACAATCTACACAGAGCAGTCAACCCATACCCTACCACCCTCAGATAAACTGATCCTATTGACCCATTTATCCTTAATTAACTGATGCATAGATGTCACAATTTGGCACCGATTATAGCCTACGTTCCGACGTGTGGTCATCCACGTGTATTCATACCGCAGTATCTCACTGCATAGTGTCGTATGGTGCGTCTAAATCAATAGTTAATGTTATACCTATGGCATAACAAGGCGGCTTTGTCCTAAAAAGACCTCTCGGACTTATTCTGCGAGCAGACCTACGAGCACAATATCACCTGGAGCGATTGACGGAGGGTAGAATTCTACCCCGACTGCCACACGTAGTGGCAATATTTATTCCTATCAACCATTACCATAATGATACGGTAGTATCCTCAGCTATTCGGCTATATTCTCCCCATCTTTCACGCATGTAGCGTTGGCACACATACGGTTCTTGGGAACACACAAAGTGTTACGGACGTGTCGTACTGATTCACAGGGGTAACGCTCCCCCACGTCAAGGTTACTCCCTCACATAAGCTTCCTCACCACCCATGCGGACGCAACACGGCTAAATGTTACTCCCCCATCACAGGGTACATGGTTAGGTTTAACCTGTGGATATACCACGCTTATGCTACTAAAGCATTGCCCATTTTTTCGTTGAGTTTTCAAGGAACACGCATAACTGTACCGTAACGCCGAGTTGTCAGCATAGCGACAAAGGGTGTGGAACGTGCCGAGTTGTCAGCAAAAGCCCTATGTCACAAAGACAGTATTCAGTTATGATGGTCAATCGGTTGGTTATCCATCCCCGCCACGTGGAGGCTTGACCATGGGGACATCTGAATATCGGCGGACATTATGGTTACTTGTTGTTAGACTTATTCACTTTGTTGGCCTTACGCTTAGCGGCACGAGTAGCCTTAAGGGCCTCTTTCTCTGCAATGACATCCGCAAGGGGACGCATAGTCTGCTTAGTGATAGCATCACCCAAAAGCAGCTCGACAGCGTTCTTGAAGGCAGTCTCAGACTGGATTTCAACAATCTTCTTGCAGTTGCCAGGGATAGCCTCAAGACGCTTAACCTCAGCGGTAGCGGTGGCATAGGTAGCCTCAGCGGTAGCGATAGCGGTAGTACGGGCCTCTTCGGTGTCGAACTTCTTCACAAGAGTATCGTTCAACGCCTTGTTGGCAGAACGCATATCACAACGAGCATGGGCCATTTCTTCCGTGATGTCGATAGTACGGAAACGAGTGGCAACCGCAAGAATTTCCTCGCCACAATTTTTGGCGTGAAGCTTGGCACCGTTGACCTCGCCAACAAGACGCATTACCTCGTGAAGGGCCGCATAGAAAGCGGACTCGTTGCAAGGGGCCGCATCCTTGTTACCCATGTTATCGTGACGATAGACACGGATTTCGTAAGCGGGGTGAAGCATAGCAACAACCGCATTTTTCCAAGCACGAGCGTTGTCTACGCCAACGGTAACACCGTCAATATGGGCGTTCTTGTAAGCACGGTTAGAAGCAAGAGCCTCTGCAAAAATGGACATAGTAGTATTGTTATTCATAGTATACCTCTTTCTTTCGGAACTTTTCCGAATATGATTGATTTTTGTTCTACTATGTCCGCCGATATTCAATTTTCAATGAGCACCGCCCCGCCGGATTTTTGTTCCTTCCCTTGGGACACCCATAGTATCTCACGTTTAAACCAAAAAAGCAAACTTTTCTATAAAAGTGAGGGGCCACATAAAACCGCTGAAACCGTTGATTTTACAGGCTTTTCTGAAAGGTGATTACCTTGTACACTGCCTAGAAAATGAAAGATTCATATCGTAAAAGTACCATCGGATCAATACCTTTCAAACTTAAAATCACAAAATTAAAAAATCATAAGTAACTACCTTATAAAATCCAAAATAATCCATAAAAATAAAGCACTCGGTAAATTCAAACGCTTTTCTTCCATTTATACAAATCATCAACATTATCCAAAAATATCCATTTTACATACAAAAAATCAATAAACCAATATTCATT
>ERZ1034878.261-NODE-261-length-28666-cov-11.819300_pt1 | contig 28666 bp, 24 predicted proteins | sample MGYA00520593_ERZ1034878 | MGnify/ENA primary metagenome ERZ1034878 (study PRJEB33766, sample SAMN09781724) | gut metagenome | biome: gut microbiome | host: Homo sapiens | place: Madagascar | study: EMG produced TPA metagenomics assembly of the PRJNA485056 data...
GTAAAAATATGCAAACCATTTAATTGTGATATTCTTTATAAAAGAGCTAATTTAGATTTTAGTACGCACAAGCTTACTACTTTTTCTGGTTCCAATTTTATAGACAATATGACTGGTGATTCAGTAAGTTATACAGGTTTTTATTTGACAGATGGCTCAATTTTATACATGGGTCCCCATGAAATTATCACCTGGCAAAGTAATGGACAAAGCACCCACGAGCCAGGTATAGCCTTTTTCGTTGACGTTAATGGCGAAAAAGGTCCAAATACTCAATGTAGAGATTTATTTGATTTTAGAATTGATAATAAAGGAAAGCTTGGAAATCCTTTTTATTCTTGGGGGTTTTCTAACAGTTGTGCATTGTATCTGATGTCCAACGGTTGGAAGATGGATTATTAGAGGCAGATTTTTTTGAATTCGCAAAAATCACAAGATTTGGAATGCTCAATTTCTTCCGGAAGTTGAGCATTTTCTATTTTTTCACAAATTTCGATAATCGCTTTTTCGTATTCTACTTTTCTCTCAGGAGTGAAGTCGATTACGTAATTGTCGTCGTTTTTCAGGTCGATATAGACAAATTTGATTTCGTCGCCTTCTTTTACGATTGGAGAATTTGAAAGGCAAAGCAAGTAGACCATTGTTTGGTAGTCGTATTCAGGGTTTTGCGGTATTGAACCGGTTTTGTAGTCGAGAATGTAGTAACATTCGGAGTCGTTGATGGAATTTTGTGTACCGTCTTTTACAAGTGCGTCCAATCGTCCGCCTATCCAGCAATCTCCGACTTTACAAGACAAATTGTATTCTGAATTTACATAAGTTTTATTGAAAAATTTATTCGCCTTCAACATCTGCCAAGCTCTTTGCTCGTCCTCGTTTAAAGTCGGTTCAAGCTTTGAAACATCAAGTCCTTGTAGGTAATAATTAGCAAGTGCGTGAACCTTTTTACCCTTCTCAAAAAAACTCGATTTTTGTGGCAAAGAAATTTTGTCCTCGTATTTGAATTTGTACTTAACAGGACAAGATTTGAATGTTTTTAGCATGTTTGGTGAATAGTTTGTCATTTTGGTTCCTTGTTTTTTATTGTACCCCTCACCCGTCACTTCGTGACACCCTCTCCCCGTAGGGGCGAGGGGTGGAGTTCATCTGCCAATTATTTATTATATGACAAGGTGTTGGATTGTCCCCTCTCCCGCATTTGTAGCACTTGTTTGACGCTCGTGTACAACTGTGACCTCTCCCTAGGAGAGGCATGAATGATTACAGGAGCTCTGCGAAGATTAAGCTTGGTTCCTGTTCGACGACTTTGTCGTATGATTTCGCTTTTCTGCTCGTTGAAAAATACAAATGTTTCTTCGCACGAGTAATTGCAACGTACAGCAATCGCAAGTTTTCTGAAACAAGTTCCTGCTTCATATCAAACTCGGTTTTTGGTTTGTATTGCGGATTCAGACGTTTCAAATTCTCTGTGAAATCTGCATTTTTCAACTTTATTTGTTCAAAGTCTAAGGTGAGTGATTTTTCGGTCATCTCAGGGATAAACACGTAATCAAACTCGTCGCCCTTAGACTTGTGAAGGGTCATTACCTGAACTTTTCCGGCAATGAAGTCTTTGTTACTTTCCTCCTCTTCTGAGAAGAATTTAAATCCGCTCAATGACGGTTTTTTAGCAAGTTCGCCAAGTCGCTCTACAAGAGTCGGAAAATCTTTATAACTCATACTCAATCGTTTTATGAGAGTGGAAATCAAGTAAACATTGGACTTTTCGATTTCTGACGAGAAATAATGAAGTCCGATTTTTATCGCAAGTTCTTCCGGAGCAAGGTGCGGAAAGGAGTTCCAATAGTTCAAATCCCAATAAAATTGTGCAAGATGAATGTTTTCAATATTGTCACAATCGATTTGTATAAACGGATTTTCATACTTTCGAATTTCTAATCCTAAACGCTGCTTGTAAAGTCCGAGTTCTGCGAGAATTTCGTAATTGTCGGCAATAACATTATTGTCAAACGGGTGCAAAATCATCTGCAAAACAGCGAAAATCGCTCTAAAAATTGATTTTTGCTCCAAACTTTCGCTTCTCGTAATCGTTTTTAAGCCACTGTTGTTTATAAAATTTATCCATTGTGCAACTTGAAAATTGCTTCTCAAAAGTATGCCGATTGTGCATTTTGGATCTTTTCGCAATGCTTGTTTAATCTCTTTTAGGATAAAATTACGTTCTTCAAGCGGTTTTTCAAAAATATTTGAATGAAGTGCGTTGTCAGACTCAGGGTTTTTCCCTTCAACCGGTTGCATGAATATTTTGAAAAACGCATTCTTGGTTTCAGGCTGAGTTTCAGCCCAGTTAACAAGGTTATTTGCAAGTGTCCAGACATCTTTTGTGCAACGTTGAGAACAATTCATACTGACGTTATTACTCTCTTTAATGAATTTTCGGAACCCTTCGACATCAGCGTTGGAAAAAGTTGTTGTAATCGCCTGATTAATGTCGCCACAACGGATTAAATTTCCGTATTTAGCACTCAATAAATTGATTAGACGCTGTTGAATTGAAGATGAATCCTGTGCCTCGTCCTCAATTATGTAGTGGCAAATGTTTTGGTAATATGTTCTGATATCCTCGTTATTTTCCAAAAGTTTTACGGACGAAATCAACATGTCATCATAGTCGATAAGGTTGTTTTCTGCCAAAATTCTTTGGTATTCATCAAAAAACAGTTTAAATTTTTCTATTTTTTTATCTGAAATTTGAGTGGAGTTGAAATCTCCGCCACCGATTTTGAACACAGAAACACCTCTGTCAAAGTCGTCTGTTTCGCCTTTTTTGAGCTTTAATTTTGTTGAAAGTTCTCGAACAATTCTTGATCTTTGTGTGTCGTCACAAATTTCAAAGTCAGATGAAAGTCCGAGTCTTTCGTAGTTGCCGTTTTCTTTTAAAATCCTTAGTGCAAGCCCATGAATAGTACTGATATTCGGCAATTGTGCAGAATTTTGTCTTATGTTTTTAATTCTGTCACGAAAATTTCTCGCAGCTGATTCCATATAGGTCATAACGAAGATGTTTTCAGGGTTTATGCCTCTATCTAAAAGTTTTACGATAAGAGCAAGAAGAATTGTCGTTTTTCCTGCTCCGGGAACGGCAGAAATTGCCATCTTGCCACTTTGGTAGGCAAGAACAGGTTTTTGATCTTCTCGTGGAGTTATGCGAAAAGCCGGTTTATCAGGTTGGATATCTTCGGAATTTTCTTTAACCTTGATGTATTCTTCAATTCCGCCAAAATTTTCTATACCGTTGCCATCAAACAAACTTGAATATGTATAAATATGCTCTGAGGCACATAGTGAGAGTTTGCGAAGAATTCTCGCTGTTTTTTCTTTTGATAATTCAATATTATCGTCGATTGTGAACTCGTCTTTTGCCCAACCACGTTGAAAAACCCAAGCATTATAAAGTGGGCCTGTGTCGCTTTTTATCCACTCATCACTTGAAATATCAAGCCAAAGTTGGTATTTGGTTTTAATCTGGTTATCAATGATTTTTTGCGGAGTTGAAATTATCAAGTCGTTTGGTGCGATTTCTAGTGTCGAATAAGGGTTTTCTGCAATAATTGAGTTTTCGATTTGCGTAATAATTTCTTCTTGTCGATTTTTGAAATCTTCGCCAAATACGTTTTCAAAATCCTGCAATTGTTTTACAAAAAAGTTGAACTTGTTTAATTCTGTTGGGTTTACGTAATAAATCTCCCCGAGTTCATTGAAAATATCACAAACTTTTTCTGAAAGTTTTGAGTTGTCGTCGTTGAGCCTTTTCAAAACAGCTAGGAAGTTTTGGTATTTTTTCGTGTAATCTTCTTGCGAAAACTCGTGTTCAATTAATTCGCCTGTCGTTTCAAAATTTTCTAAAATCTTTTGGCAATATTTTATAGGAATTCCTAAAAATTCTGACAGGACAACACGCAAGTCAAATTCTGTTAATTTCATATTGCAATTCAGCTTGAGAATTGTTAAAATCGCTTTTACAAACCTGTTTTGAACCAATTTTTCACTACCTGAAAGATAAACAGGATTGATATTGAGATTTTCTTTTAGAGAAAATTTAAGCATGTCGTCAATTACAGGTGTGATAATTGAAATTTCGCAAGGTTGAATATTCTTTGCAAATAAGTTTTTGATAGTTTTAATCGCTTCATCAAGCATTGAAGCTCTTTTAGACGGAGATTGAAGCGAAAAATTTTCTAAAAAATTTGTTCTATTCTCCGTGATATTTGAATAAATTGTTTCAGTATCTTGGTTGAGTTTGTTGTCTGATTTTAGGCTAATCGCTTTTTCATTGAAAAGCTCTTCAAACTTCCAAACAGCAGTTCTGTCGGCACTAAGATATCCCGCTCTGCTTGCTCCTTTTTCGTCAAATGCAACAAAAACTTCTTTCAATTGAGGCGCAAGGTGTGAGATAAAATCAAAGCAAATCGGAGTAATCTCATCACCATCGTCTAAAATCAAGTATTTTATGCCTTTGAAATAATCAGAATTTTTATAAATATAATTGAATATCAAACCTTGTCTAAGGTAGTCAAAATCACGCAGTGCAAGTGTTTTTGAAAGTAATTTTTTTAGTGTAACTCTTGCATCATCTGCAAAACTTTCACCCAAAACGCGAGATCGCCATTCGATTTCTTCATCAGACAAATTGTTTTGAACAATTAACGAATAACGTCTGAAAATCTGGTGTAAAAGAGATTTTTTAGAGTTGTAACCTTTGAATTTAATGTCTTTCAAAATATCTTTGAGGATAAATTGAGAAACTTCAAGCCCTGTTAAATTTGGTAAAATTTTGGGATTGTCGTAAGGGTTAATATTTTCTAGAAATGCCCAATTGTCATTTACAGCATTATAAACGAGAGAAAAAAAAGAATTTACTTGCATTTTTTCACAAGAATTAATTGTTAATTTCTCAAGGGTTTTATTTATGAAGTTTTGTTTAAGATTTGAGTTTTGAACAAGTACTAAAATTTCTGACGATTTTATGCCGGAATTTAAAAGTTTGGCATAAGCATCTATCAGTAAATCGGTCTTATTTGTTGATATATCACCCGAAATCAGCATTTGTTATTCCTCAAAAAATATTTTACCATGAACAATAAAAATTTTGTTTTGTCCTCATCCTATTGAACTATTGCATTTTTTTACCCATTCGTCTATTATATAGTCATAAACGGAGAGGAAAGTATTAAAAACATGGAGGTTAAAATTATGCAAGAATTACAAGACAAAATTGGACAATCAGCAGGTCAAATTTACAACTATTTGAACAATAATGGAGAATCAACTTTCTCAAAAATGAAAAAAGAATTAGACCTTAAAGGTAACTTTGCTGATTTGGGGCTTGGTTGGTTAGCTAGAGAAGACAAAGTTGAAATTTCTAAAAAAGGTGCTTCTGTTAGCGTAAGACTAAAATAGTTTTATAAAAAGGTTATAGATTATAAGAAAAGACGTCTTTTTGAGGCGTCTTTTTTTGTTGAACCATTTTCCCTCGCCCGCATTCGTAACATTCGCTAATCGCTCATGAACGACTGCACCCTCTCCCCATTGGGGCGAGGAAAGACTTATGTTTCGTTTAATTTGATTTTTTATCCATGAAAACATGGACATGCCGGCATGGAGTCGAAATCGTGGACTTTTCAAATTCAAAAGATACGTTATACTGAAAATGTAGTTAAGGTTCACGCCCGTTGATGGCAAAACTGTTTACTATCGCAGGAGATTTGGGAAATGGGATATATTCACTGCTGTGGAGGGCTTAGAAGAACTCGGTCTTTTAAACTTGTGCCACAGGATAAATTTGCGTTGTGCGAAATTGATTATCTGTCAAAATGTCCGATTTGCGGACATACGGTCGTTCAGCTTACAAGAATTGATAAAGAGGGCAATTTATCGGTTGTTCGCAAAACTAACAAAAAAGCAAGAGATTTTTTTCAAAAACTTAAAAAATCAATTTTGTACGAAGAAAGACCGATAGATTATTCTAAAATTGCAACAGGAAGTTTTTATCTCAACTATAACGAATTTGGGGTGAAAAAGAGATGTTATTCGAATTTGAGTGCATTGAAAATTGGGCTCACAGAAAATAGATATTTTAAACACAATCCTTAAATTATCTTACTCTCAATGGGGCGAAATTTTCGCCCTCTTTTTTTTAAGAACGGAAATATTATGAATGATTTTTAGATGGTTTTTAATATGCTTGAAATAGATTTTAAGATAAAGGAATTATGAATATGTTGCTATCTCCGAAAGAAGCTGAAGTATTAACTTTGGTTGCATTAGGCTACTCTGATAAAGAAATTTGTGTTCAATTGAAAATAGCATACGGAACTGTCAGAAATCATATTGATAAAGCTGTGTTGAAATTACGAGCCCAAAATCGTACTCATGCGGTTATGATTTACAAGTTTATTAACAAAGACTGGTTGGAGGAATATTATGAAGCGTATAATAATTCATTGGACAGCAGGAACGTATTATCCAAGTGAATTAGATAGAAAATTTTATCACTTTTTAGTAGATAAAAATGGGAAGATATATAATGGAGTTTTTAAGCCGGAAAATAATGAAGTTTGCAAAATAGGAAAATATGCGGCGCATACAGGTGGCGGAAATACCGGTTCTATTGGAGTTTCAATGTGCGCAATGGCTGGGTTTAGGGATAGTAAAAATATTGGGAAATACCCGATTGCTAAAATTCAATTTGAAAGCACTATGGATTTGTGTGCCAAACTTGCAAAGAAATATAATATTCAAGTTACACCACAAAATGTTATGACGCACTATGAATTCGGAGTGAAAAACCCGAATTCAACATCTGCCGGAAAAATTGATATTATTTATCTTCCGCCTTATCCGTGGGTTGCCAAAGAAGATGTCGGAAGTTTTATTCGCACAAAAATTAAGTGGTATTTGAACAGGCAGTAGAAGTGCTTTTGCGAGAATTTATATAAAAAGGAGTACAAAATGGAAGTTGCTTATTACAATTTGTCAGGCGGAATTAATCAGGCATTGACAAAAACCGAGCTTGGCTTGAGTACAAAACAGATTTATTGGGCTGAGTCGGAAAATGTTGAAATTTTTCAAAATAGAGGAATTGTTAAACAGCTCGGAAATTCTCTGTTTTTAGAGGTTGGGGAAGAGATAACTGGGCTTGCTGAGATGTCTGCTTATGATGTTTCAAAGCTCGTTATTACAACTGTTTCAGGCAAAATTTATATATATGATGAAAATCATGCTGAAAAAGTGTTGGTAAATAAAACTCTTAGCGGCAAAAATCCTCGTTTTCAAAGCTTTTTAAACGGGATTTTAATGATGAGCGAAAACGACGGATTGTTTTATATAAAAAATAATTCGACCTATGACATTGTTGATTGTGGCTTGAAAACTCTTGCCGGAGAAGTTTTGACAGGTGGCACAATGGCAGTTTACAAGGGGCGAGTTTGGGTTGCAAAAGATGCGACGGTTTATTATTCAGCACTCGGGAAGTACGATGATTTTACAACCGCTGACGACGCCGGTTATATTAATGAATTTCACACAGATACCGGTTCAATTACTGCATTAAAACCATATAAAGATTATTTGGCTGTTTATAAAAAAGATAGTGTTTACCTTTTGACCGGAACAAGTCCTAATGATTTTGCAATAACGCCTTTTGCCAACAAAGGTGCTACTTCAACAAATTCTATTGTAAATGTTGAAAACAAGCAGTATTTTTTGAGTAACGGAATTTTTGCACTTGAACAAGTTGGGGAACTTAACCAAATTCAACTAGGATCTGAAATATCTCAAAAAATAAAAGAAGAATTTTCAAAATTTGGAGATTTGTCAAAATCATTTGCGCTGCATTATGAAGAAAAAAGCCAAATTTGGTACTTTTTCCCTTATGCAGATAATGATTATTTTCAAATTATTTGGATAAATGATTACGTAAATAAGGCTTGGTACAAAAGAATTGTTCCACAAAATATTGTAACTGCTTGCGTATATGACGGAAAAATTTATACTGCTGATAAAGTCGGAAATATATATAAAGAAAATTTTGGAAAAACATTCTGTGGGCAACCGATAAAATTTATGTGGAAATCTCCGTTTTTGTCAATTACTGCTCCGCATCACAGAAAAATGATTGACGAATTTTATTTTTTATTAGATACGGAACACGATAACGATTTTAATTTTTCTGTTTATAAAGATTATGACAGCGAATTAGTTGATGATGTTGAACATATTTACTCGGTGCATCAAGATCATTTGATTTGGGCAGATGATGGTACGAACGACAATCTTCCTTGTCATTGGGCAAAAGAAGATGAAATCGTGCCGGTTTGGCCTATAAATAAAGATACAATGGAAAAAGCAGAGATTTCTGAATCGAATTATTCTGTGCAATTGTGTGTACAAGGCGAAGAAAAGAATAACTCTTGTGCAATTATCGGGTTGCAATTTAGAGAAGTTTTCATTGACGATTAGCTCAAATTTTTAAAAGAACCACCACTCATTACAATTTATACATAGTTAAAAAAGAAAGGAAACAAAAATTATGACAAATGCTTATTCTGCGTTTATTCCGGAAATTTGGAGCCAAAAACTTAACAACTTGCTTGAAAAAGATTGCGTTATGCTCCAGTGTGTAAACAGAAACTGGGAAGGCGAAATCAAAAATCAAGGTGACAAGGTTAAAATTATTACACCGGCTGATGTTACAATTTCTACTTTGAGTACTGAAAATATTACGTACAGCGAATTAGAACCGACATCTCAAGAACTTGTTATTGACCAGAAGAAATTCTTTGCTTTCAAAATCAATGATGTAGCACAAGTTCAAGCAAATTCAGATATTATGGAAGCACATCTTAAAAATGCAAGAAAAGCGATTGAAGAAGTTCAAGATGCATATCTTTTGGCTCAACATGCAAATGTTGCAGCTACAAATATTGTAGGTACTGATGAAGCTCCTGTTGAGTTAGACAAATCAACTGTTTATGCAAATTTTGTAAAACTTGCACTTTGTTTGAAAAATTCTGATGCGGTTACAAATGGCGTAAGACCTTGGGTTGTAATTAATCCTACAGTTGAATCTTATCTGTTACAAAGTCCTGAATTTATCGGTGCAAATAATGTTGCAGATGAAACATTAAGAACAGGGGCTATCGGAAGAATTGCAGGCATGGACGTACTTGTAAGTACTAATTTAACAGCGGTTTCAGATAAATATTATGTTTTAGCCGGAACTAATGATGCGATTACATTTGCTTCTCAATTGGCAAAAATTGAAAGTTTGCGTGACAAAGACAGTTTCTCAGACTTAGTTAGAGGCTTGTATTTGTATGGTGCTAAAACAGTTCAACCTAAAGCATTAGCAAAAATGGTCGTAAAAGCTGCGTAAGAATAAATATTAAAATTAGGCAATTGTGGCTAATACTGCATACTCTTCCCTTATCTTAACTTAGCCACAATTGTTTTCTAAAAAAAGAGGAATACAAAATGGAAAATCAAAATATAGAACAAATTTCGCCAAAAGCCGATAATCAAATTCAACAAACGAATGTTCAATTTAGTGATGCTGAAAAAGTTAAGCAAATGGCTGTGAGTGATATCAATACGATAACGAATTTGGTTGAAACCGGAGTTATGACGCAAGAACAAGGACAAAATTTGATGAACTATGTGACTAAAAAGGCGTTTGAAAAGTACATAGCAAGTCAGCCTTCGGGAACGCCAAATGAAGCTCCTGTTGCAATTTCAACAATTTATCCTCAGCAACACGCGCCTCAAAATGTGCCAATGCCAGATTTTTTCAACAAAGATGGACGACTTGATGTATTCGATTATTTGAAAAATTCTGAAATTGAATTTGATGATGGCGAAATCTCAAAAATATCTGAGCTTGTGGAAAAAATCGAGAATTCCGCTATTGAAAGATATTTGAAAGAAAAAGAACACGAAAAGGCATTGAATAATGAAAACGAATTCGCAAAACAGAGATTGAAAGCAAACGCTCAAAACACATCTTCTGACGGATTAAAAAATTTGGTCTTTACTCGTGAACAAATCGGCAAAATGAGTGGTGCTGAATTTGCGAAGCACGAACGTGCAATTATGGATCAGCTCAAAAAAGGGTTGATAAAGTAGCATTTTCAAAAATCTTTTGTGAAGGAGCAGTCTGAATTTCAGACTGTTTCTTCTTGAAAGAAGAAAGGTTTTTAGATGAATTATTTAGAATTAATAAACAAGTGTCTTGTTGAACTGAATTACAAGCAGGTGAATGCGTTTTCGGAATTGATTAAAAACGATCACAAAAAATTGAAAAACATTATAAATATCATAAATTCTGAAATATGTTCGCTCGACAAGTGGAATTTTTTATTGAGGAAAGATGTACTTCAATTGAAAAAGAATTCAGGAGAATTGGAAAACACAATAGACGGCAGAATTAAAACGATAATTATTGACGGGGTAAAATATGAATATTTTAAAGACTTTGAGAAATTCTTTACAAACTCTCAGCCTCAAAATACGTATAGTTTGTTTAATGATAAAATTTTGCTACCTATTTTTAATCAAGATAAAAATGTAGAAATTTATTATTATACAAAAAATTGCGTGAAAGATAGTGAAGAAAATGAAAAATTCGCTTTTGAAAACGAAGAAGACGTTTCTTTAATTCCTGCTCCGTTTGTAGAACCATTAATTGTTTATGGAGCTTGTATGAGGTTAAAAGGAAATCCGCAGCATGTAAGGTTTAGCTATTGGCTAAATATGTATAAAGATGCGTTGGCGAATTTAAAATCAAAAGTTGCGGAAACATTAGACGAATATCCGACGGTAAAGATGTTTAGAAGGTAGGACTTTTGTAAATCCCGTCATTCTGGTATGGACCAAAATCGTTCCAATGGGGAAGCGGGCTATTATATGACAGTTTTCGTAAAATTAGAACGATACACCGAGTGGGCTACGTGCGTAAGCTCAACACCAATATCTGAGGTATGAACTAAAATTGCTCCAATGGGGAAACGGGCTATTATATGACAGTTTTAGTAAAATTAAAACGATACACCGAGTGAGCTACGTGCGTAGCACCCACAAAAAAAACAGGAAGTTTAAAAATTCATTTTCCCCTCCTGTTAAGATTTACACTAGCCGAAATATAAATAGCATGACTATTATACAATTTTTTTCAAAAAATATCAAATAATAGTAAGAAATGTAACGAAATGTACACAAACAAAAACTGATAAAACTATGAAACAATTAACAAAACAACAAAAATTATTTGTAACAGAATACATCAAAACCCTTAATGGAGAGGGTTCTGCAAAGGCTGCGGGGTATAAATCTAAAAATTTGAAAGAAACGGCTGCCGGTTTGTTGGCAGAAAATTTGATTATAAAAGAGATTAAAACGCAGCTGAAAGAACAGATTTCTTCGCTGAGGGTGCATAAAGGGTATGTAATCCAAAAACTTTTGCAGATTGCAGAGTTTTCGCTTGAAGAAGAGGATATTCTTGATAAGGAAGGTGGATTTACGGGAAAAAAGAAACTTCGTGATACCTCTGCCGGATTGAAAGCATTGGAAAGTTTATGTAAATATTTAGGATTTAGCCCGAAACAAGAAGAGGAAGAGTATAAACAAGCAAAAATTATTACGATTTCTAATCTTGACGATGAAAAAATTTAATAAATATAAGGAGAAAATATGAAAAATAATGATGCAGAGGCGATGCTTTTAAATAATGCATCGCTTGAAGATTTGATAAAAATGAAGATTGAAAAAGAATTTATGGCGGATTTGAAAAAGGCAAAGGTTCCAAGTTCAAAGAAGGTGTTTGAAAATATTCAAGATGTGCCAAAAGATAAAATCTTTTCTAAATTTGCAGTTTATAGATGTTTTAACAGAAATACTGGTTGTGAAACCTTCATAAACGGGGTTCAGGCGGAAGGTTTAATCGGAATTCAAAATAATGTTAGGGAAAAGGTGCTAAGAGGTGAATTGAGTGCGTTTACGACTGATGATGTGTATGTAAAATTTGAAAAGGCGGAATTTTAGATGACTAGATTTGCAAACCCGTTAGAAAAATCTGCTTATTTTGAACAGGTGTTGTTTTTATACAATAAGTATGCAAGGTTTTTAGATGATGATTACGCCAAAGAAGAAAAAAATAGTGCAAAGTATTTGCGAGAGCTTATTGAACGAGTTTTTCCGCTTTTCTGGGTAATTGTAGAGGGTGATATGGTTAGCGGTTTTGTCTACTTGGATAACGTTATAGGTGGGAATATAAAATTTCATTCCGCCGAACTTGTAACGTGCTTTGACAAAAGATTTTGGGGAACTTATACAAAAGTTTGTGCAAATGCCTTTTTAAGGTTTATTTTTAAAAAATACGGATTTGAAAAAATAAAAGTTTATGTGTATCCGGACAATTTCAAAACTCGGGGATTAATTGAGTTTTGCGGGTTTGAAAAAGAAGCAGTTTTAAAATCCGAAACCTTGAGAAACGGCAAACTGCAGGATATAGAAGTTTATTCACTTTTTAAAGAAAGGGTAAAAGATGAAGATAGAAACAGAAAATTTGATTCAGAAATTAAATGAGGTAGAAGAAAATTATTTGGTTGGCAATATTTGTAAAAAGTTTGATAAGTTTGATGACGAGAGAAGCTCTCAATTGACTGATATCAAACTTGTTAGAGATGCTATTTATAATTCGGAAATTCCACGTGTAAACGGTTGGGACAACAAGGTTGAATTGCCGGATATTTATGAATTGGCACAGACATTAAAATCTCATATCAGTGAAAATTTGTATTCTCACCCAGATGCGATGTTTGATGTTTCAGGAACTACTCCACAAACTCAGGCTTTTGCCAACAGGCAAAAAGCGATGCTTGTCAATACTTTTGAACAGATGAATATTGAAAATGAGATGGAAAAGGTTATTGACGGAATTATTGAAACAGGCGAAAGCACTTTATTTGTCGGTTGGGAAACCAAGATTAAATCAACAAGACGAGCTCAAACATTTGAAGAACAACTTTTGTTTCCTGATAAAAAAGGCTTTGTGCTTGATGATAAGGTTATTTATGATAATGCAAAAGTGAGATTTATCAAATCTGAAGATTTTGTGTTTGATAAATATAATAGCGAAAATTGGGATAAATGTGCAAAGATTTATCGTACGTATTTGTCAGTTGACGAAATTTTCTCTGATAAATCAAATAACCTTTTAAACGCTGCAAAATTAGAGGTTTTGAAAGGAGTGGTGGCTGGTAAAAAGAACAGACGAGATAATCAAGATAGAGCGGTTGAGGGAAATAAACTTGAAGTTTTGGAATTTTGGGGAGATATAGAACTTTCTGACGGAACTTTGTTGAAAAACTGGTTGATAGTTGTTGCCGGTCGTCGTGAAATTATTCGTTTTGAAAGCAATCCGTTTGTGATAAACCCATTTATTCACGCAAATATTATTGAATCGCCCCAAACAGGACGTGGAATTTCCCCATTAAGGGTTGCGTTGATTTTGAACAATATTGCATCAACTATTTTGAATAAGCAAATTGATGCGTTGGCATTAATGATGAATCCGCCATATTTGGCTCCAAAAGGCTGCTTTAAGGGGCAACAAGATGTTCGTCCGGGGAAAATTATCGAATATGATGCGGCATTAATGCCTACTGCTCCAACTCCGCTTGCGTTTGACAAAGCTATGGTCGGTTGGGATTTCTTGAACTATTTTAAATCTACAATTGAAAGTGCAACCGGAATTTTCAAAAATATGGCAGGAAATATTCAGTCAGCAGAAAGGACTGCGACAGAATTGAATTACTCAGTAAGCGGTCAAGAGGCTCGTTTGAATATGATTTTGGATGCTATTAATCGTAAAATTATTGTTCCGATGGTTGAAAAAACGGCGGAAATTATTTCTTATTTTAAACTCGGTAGAGAACTCATCGGGGTAAATGATAGAGGCAAAACGCATTTTCTTGAAATTGATGATGATGTAAGAAATGCAAATTATATTTATCGTTATGGCGACAGAAAGGCTACATTTGAACGAAAACTTCGACTAAAAGAGCTTTTTGAAGTCGTAAAATCATTTGCACAAGTTCCAGAGGTTGAGGAAAAAATCGACTGGTTGGAATGTTTTAAATTCGCACTTGAACAATACGGAATTGAAAACGCAAACAACTTTTTGCTCAGTGACGAAAAACAAATAAAAATTTAGACAAAAACTAGCCAAATGTATTATATACAAATGGCTAGTTTTGAATAAAATAATACTATGAAAAAATTAATTGTTTTATTGATATTATTATTGTTCCCATTAGCAGTTGTTGCGGAAGAATTACCTCCGCGTGGAATGAGAATTGATGTAACAAAGGAAAATTCACCAATACATTGGGGGTATTGCGAAGACTATGCTGAATTATTAAAAAAAGCATTTAAAGAAAAAATGAAAAATAACTACCATCGTAGAAATTGGGGAACATGTTATGATTTTGTAATAACCCGAAATGGTGATATTGTTGACATGAGGGAAACAATTTATCAAAATAATTATTTTGATAGTATTGTAAAGGATATAATATTATCGGTAAAACCAATTCCTTTTTATGAAGGCATGAATGAAGAAAGTATCATGTTTTCTGTTTATTTGGGATATTATAAACATGAAGATATTGATATTTCTATTGGGGCGAATGCCGAAAGAGATATTTATTCAATAGATGTAGATTTGAAAAACTAAGTAAGAATAGCAAGGAAGTATATTTGATTAAAACCGCTTTTATTAAGCGGTTTTTGTTTTAGTGTCAAGAAAGGAAGTATAAATGAAAAGAAGAATTCAGGCGAATGAATATAAAATTTTGTGTTCAGAAGCAAATAAAATGGTTAAAATGAAAAATGGAACTGTTACATCAAATGGTTGGATTAAAGTCGATGGAGAACATGACAAAGGTACAAACTTCAAAGGGGTTTTGTATGAAAAAGATGGAGAGTATGCATTATGTTTTGTTGGAACAGATAAATGGAATTACAAAGATCATGTGGCAAATATTCAGATGGCGACAACTGGAGATAGTAAGCAAATTCGTGAAGCAAAAAAGTTTGTAAAAAAAATACAACGACATTATGGTTTAAATCCTGAAAATACGACATCAATCGGACATTCAGAAGGTGGAACGGAAGCAACTGAGGTTGGAATTGAAAATGGGTTCAAAACGATAACATTTAACACTTATGGAGTAAGTAAAAAGCACGTTGATATGTCAAAAGTTTCTGACGGTCAAATTATCAACTACCGAGATGCACATGATCCTGTTTCAAAACTCAGAGCCAATATTGGTGAAACATATATCACACCAAGTACGCAAAATCAATTCATGTCTAAAACCCCATTTGGTTCAATTCAAGCACATGGTATTAATCATATGGGCGATTGTGATAACGCAGTGCCGGTAAATTATTATAAGAAAACTCACCCGGCGTTCATTGATAAAATTTCCGAAAAAAGTATTAGTCGAAAAGAAATCGGAGAAATGAATTCTGATTTGTTTAGAGTTTATGAAAAAGAAATAGATAAAAGACTTGCTACAAATAATATAAAATCTGAAAATTCAGGAAATCTTAAATGGGTAACGATTAACGGAAATCATGTTCCGATGAAAAAATAAAAAAATATTGGGGAAATTTATGTTGTATAAATTATTAAAAGCACAGCGAGAGTTTTTGGAAATTCCTCATAATTATTCGCTCGATGTTGCTGTGTATCAAGGTGGTTACGGCTCCGGAAAAACTTTTTCAGGTTCTCTGTTGGGGATTTTACTCGCCTTAAAATTTGCAGGAATTCGTGGACTTGTTGGTGCTCAAACCTACACTCTTGTCCGCGATACGACTTTACAAACTTATTTTGAGCACTTAGAAAATTTTGGTTTTGTAGAAGGGAAAGACTATGAGTGGTCGTCGTCTTTGCAAAAACTAAGCTTTAAAAATGGTTCAGAAATCCTTTTTAGACATTTTGATGAGCCAAATAAATTGAAATCTTTAAATCTTGGATTTGTTGAAATTGAGGAGATGTCCGATATCCCTTATGATACCTTCAAAATGCTTTTGGGGCGTATGCGACAACGGACAAAAAAGAGTTGGGGAAATTTTACGTATAGAATTTTTGGACACACGAACCCAGAAATGCAACGAGGTTGGGTTTATAAGACGTTTGTTGAAAATCCGGCGGTAAATTATCGACTTATTTCTGCTCCTACGACAGAAAACATATATTTGCCGGAAGGTTTTTGTGACGAGTTGAAAAAGGTTTATGACGAGCAGTATTACAATATTTTTGTACTTGCTCAAAATGGAGAATATAATAATGGACTTGTCATAAAAGATTTTACGGACGAAAACGTCAAAGAAATATCTTATCAGCCTGAGATGGATTTGCATATTTCGTGCGACTTTAACGTTGATCCGATGTGCTGGGTTTTTGCTCACAAAACCGATGACAAGGTGTTTTATTTTGATGAAATAGCAATGGAAAACACGACGACTGCAAAAGCGTGCGATGAGTTTTACAGACGCTATCCAAATCATAAAGGGAAGGTCATTGTAAACGGTGACGCATCTGGCGATAACAGAAGTTGCACTAGCGAATATACAAATTATGTAATTATCAAGAAAAAGCTTCTGCAATACGGTTATGATGTGGAAATTCAGATAAAAGCATTCAATCCGCCAATAAAAAACAGGATTATGGCGTTCAATTCAAAAGTCCGCTCGGCGAGTGGTGAAGTTTGTCTTTTTGTTGATAAAAAGTGCGAAAAACTTCTTTATAATATATATAATTTGAAATACAAAGAAGGTTCTTCAAAAATAGATATTCCAACATATCAACAAATTAAACAGTCGAAAGAGTTGAAATTCTTGTCACACCCGATGGACGCTGCTTCATATCTGGTTGATTTTTACTGGCCGATTACTTTGTAGTTTTTAGTTTTGAAGAAAGGGAAAATTATGGAAATATTTGTAGAATACTCTCCCATAATAATTGTAGTGTTAATGTTTTTTGTGCAGCAAAAAATCTTTGTAACACCAGAACAGTTGGAGAAAAAACATCGGGAAATTATTGAAGAGATAGAAGAAAAATTTGTGTCAATGAATAGTTTTATAGATCTTAAAGAGCAATTCAGCGAGATAAAAGACAAAATTGATAAGATTTATGATTTGTTGATTGATTTGAAATAAATGTTACAGACTCCGGATCGTAGTCCGGAGTGACAGTTACAGGAAAGCTAATTTCAAAAATAGTAATTACTTTAGTCGTTATTCTGAGTGGAATAATAATTTTAGCCCGAAGAATCTAATTAAAATATTTTAACAAGATTCTTCGCTTAACGCTCAGAATGACGACTTCGTAATTTTTGTTACAAAATTGTAACAAATTTCTCTATATCCTTAAAGTTTTCTTATAAAAATGCCGTTAATACGAGAGAAAGACATGTAAGTTACTAAGAAAATCGAAAGGAAAGCGTTACTACAATGGGATTGGCAGCTTCACAAGCAAGATTTTTAGCCATAACAGCAAGGAAGATGAATTGCGAATTTGAATCGATGCAAATTGCGCAACAGAAGCTTTCTGTTACTCGTGAACAGCAAAAAGCTGCTCAAGAATATCAAGATGCTATGACTGCAACAAAACTTGTTTGGGACGCAGATAACAATTGTGACGGAACAGGTAATGTTTACAACTTGTCTTATGACTTGATGATGACTCCTTCTGCATTGAATGAATATGATGCTTTCTTGGTAACTGATACGCAAGGACGTGTTGTTTTGTCAGAGAGTATGTTTGGAGCTGCTGTTAAAGCTGGAGTTGTTGACTCTGCCGGAAACCCTATTAAGGCAAATCAATATTCAGAAGAAGGTAGAAACAATTTCTTGAAAGCTTTAGGTGAAGCCGGTACAATTGACGGTTCTGTAATTAATGGCATTAAAAGTTTGAAAAACAGCTATACTCAAGTAGGTGTTGGTGGAGAAATTAGTGATAAAAAGATTGCTAATGCAATGAATTCTCCAACATTTATTAATCATTTGAAAACTGCTGTATATAAAAAAGATGATACAAATAATAATATTTTATCATTATCGGATCCACTAGACTTTCCTTTAGTTCAAGCTTATGCTGAAAGCGGAAAAGCCGCAGGTACTATTTTAAAATCTGCAGGGGAGACATATTCTGGAAATGTTGTAAAGACTACATTCAATGCGGGGGATACTATTAATTTCCCGATAAACGGTTATAAAGTCGCATCAGAAACTATCGCAGAGGCTCCTTGGGTCAATACAGATGGTACGGGTGGAGCAGCGGGAAAGCCAATTCCTGCAGGTACATCATTAAAGATTGTGGCAGGTACTAAGGCACCTTGTGATATTACAGTCTATGTTCCAACAAATAGTACACGGCATAATGAAGGCGACTTGAAATATGCAATGAGTTTTAGTGCAATTTCTGACCCTGCAAATGTTGTTTCAGATCCAAAAACAGATGGAAAAACTCGAATAACAAAGAATGGACAAGCTTTGAGTGCTGATTCTATGAAAAAACTTACACTCGGGGATATTTTGAGTGGCAAATGTGAGTTTACAACAGTTGCTGCTTCTGATGCCGCTTTTAGTACCCTTGCGAATGGTGTTCTTGAAGAAATGGCAAAATTACTTGGTTATAATGCAGGTGCTACAGAATTTAAAGGACTGAATGTTGATAATGAATCTAACGACGCTTTGGCTCAGGCACTTGAAATAACCAAAGCACAATTGCAAAGCATTAATAAAGAAGATGGAAGTTATTTTGACTTAGCAACAAAATCTCAATCAAGAAATGATGTTGTAAAAGATGGAAAAACATATTCATTTAGTTTGACAAATATTTTGAAGTCTTTCTTGACAAACTATGCAGCTGTTATGGACGGTTTTAAAGTAGATTATACAGTAGATACTAAATCTACTAAGAAAAGCGTATATGTAACAGATGATTTGAATTACACATTCTTGGTAGAAAACGATTCAGCAGAAACAGATACTGCAACATTGAATGCTGATTTCTACAACCAGTTGTACAACGCATTATGTATGTACGGTGCATCTACAGATAAAATTAAGCAACAACAAATTCAGGATTCAAATTATTTGAACAATGCTTTGAAAAATGGGCAGTTATTTGTAATGAGTTTGAATACAGACGGATATTTCTATCAAGGTCATTACACTGCAAGTGACCATATTGCCGAAATCTCTGATGACGAGGCAATTGCTCAGGCTGAGGCTGAATATAATATTAAGAAAAGCAAATTGAGTTATAAAGAACAAAACTTGGAATTAAAGATGAAAAACATAGATACAGAATTGTCATCTTTGAACACTGAATATGATACGGTTAAGAACTTGATTAGCAAGAACGTAGAAAAAGTATTTACGATGTTCAGTACATAGTTTTGTTATAAATTGCTTGATATATATAAATAAAAACTAAAAACGAATTGTAACAGATTACGGAGTCAATTTGCCACGATAGCAGAATGAACAATAACTTGTTAGCGAAACAAACGGCAAAAACAGCCTTTGTTTGAGCGGTAAAGTTATTCAATCGGCTGTTCTGTTTGCGAGTGTGGAGCCACATTCGCGTTAAACGTGACTCCGTGTTCCCAGAAAAGTCTTGCAGACCGCCTGAGTTTTCTGGAAACAGCTCCGCACTCCGCTCATGTGGCGCGAGTTTGGCTGTTTCAAGTTGAGCTTACAAGTTATTAGTGAATGAAGCGTGTGGCTGGTTTTGTGGAACTTTTTCCATAAAAAGTTCCCGCTGTCCGCGCAGGACATAATAATTAAATAATACTAGATTCTGAATAAGACGAAAATCTACGCTGTTCGCTTGATTTTCTGTCTTTTCAGAATGACGACTAATTCTTCAAAATATAAATATTTCGTTAAGAAGATTTCATATTTCTCTTGTCTATGTTAGTATAGAAATACGATTACCAGACTGAGAGGAAATTTTTATAATGTTAAGTTTTTTATTGAAGATGTTGGGCGACCCTAACGAAAAAAAAGTTAAAAGTATTATGGGGATAATTGATCATATTAATGCGCTTGAACCACAGTTTGAAAAGTTGACTGATGATGAATTGAGGGCGAAAACTGATGAGTTTAAAGCAATTTTGGCAAAACGTCCTACGTCTGCTGATTTTAAAACAGATAGAAAACTTGAAAAGGAAGCTTTGGATAAAATTTTGCCGGAAGCTTTTGCAACTGTAAGAGAAGCCGGAAAACGTGTTTTGAACATGCGTCACTTTGATGTTCAGTTAATCGGGGGTTATTTTTTGCATAATGGGCATATTGCAGAGATGAGAACAGGTGAAGGTAAAACTCTTGTTGCAACTTTGCCTGCGTATTTGAATGCATTGACAGGCAAAGGCGTTCACGTAATTACCGTAAACGATTACCTTGCAAAACGTGACAGTGACTGGATGGGCAAAATTTACAAGTTTTTAGGATTAACAGTCGGTGTAATTTTGTCTGGCGGTAGAACAGCTGAAGATTTTGCTGCCAAAAAAGCTGCTTACGATTGTGACATCACTTATGGAACAAATAATGAATTCGGTTTTGATTATCTTCGCGACAATATGGCATCAAGCCTTGAAATGCTTGTTCAAAGACCATATAACTATGCGATTATCGATGAAGTCGACAGTATTTTGATTGATGAGGCAAGAACACCTCTTATTATTAGCGGTCGTCTTGAAAAATCAGCTGAAACTTATCAATTAATGGCAAAAATTGCTCCTCAATTGGAAAAAATTAAAGATTACGAAGTTGATGAAAAAAATAAAATCATCATTTTGACAGAGGACGGTATCGATCATGCACAAGAGCTTATCGGTGTTAAGGACTTGTTTGACATCAATACCCAATATGCTCATCACCTTTTGCAAGCCTTGAAAGCGAAAGAATTGTTCGTCAAGGATACGGATTATGTTGTACGTAATGGTGAAGTTATGATTGTTGATGAGTTTACTGGTCGTTTGATGGAAGGTCGTCGTTGGTCTGACGGCTTGCACCAAGCAATTGAAGCTAAGGAAGGTGTTCAAATTCAAGACGAAACTCAAACTCTTGCAAGTATTACTTTCCAGAACTTGTTTAGACTTTACCCTAAATTGTCTGGTATGACAGGTACTGCAATGACGGAAGAAGCAGAATTTGGAAAGATTTATAACCTTGAAGTTACAACAATTCCTACAAATAAGCCTGATATCAGAATAAATTATCCTGATGTTATCTATAAGACAGAACGCGCAAAATTTAATGCCGTTGTGCAAGATATTATTAAGATGCATGAGATTGGCAGACCTGTTTTGGTTGGTACAATTAGTATTGAAAAATCTGAGTACGTTTCTTATTTGTTGCAACAGGTTGGAATTCCGCATCATGTGTTGAATGCAAAGCATCATGAAAAAGAAGCTTATATTATTGCTCAGGCAGGTCGTGTCGGTGCTGTTACGATTGCAACCAATATGGCTGGTCGTGGTACGGATATTCTGCTAGGTGGTAATGCTGAATTTTTGGCGAAAGAAATGCTTGATAATAGAGGTATTACAACTGAAAATGAAAATTATGAGGCGGAAAAAGAAATTGCACTGAAAGAAGCACGTGCGATTACGGAAGCAGAGCATGAAAAAGTTGTTGCGGTTGGCGGTTTACACGTAATCGGTACAGAGCGTCACGAATCTCGTCGTATTGATAACCAGTTAAGAGGTCGTGCGGCTCGTCAAGGTGATCCTGGGTCTACAAGATTTTTCTTGTCTTTGCAAGATAATTTGATGAGAATTTTTGGTGGTGACAAGATTACAGCCTTGATGAATGCAATGAATGTAGATGAAAATATTGCGATTGAAAATGTTCTTATCACAAGACAAATTCAGTCAGCTCAGAAAAAGGTTGAAACTTACCACTTTGATATAAGGAAATCAGTTCTTGAATATGACGATGTAATGAATATTCAGCGTGAAAAATTCTATGCACAGCGTCGAAAAGTTCTTGCAGGAAAAAATTTGTCAGAAGACATTTATTATATGATTGAAAAAGAAATTGACAGATTATTGAGAAGCTATATTGCACCTGATTTGCACCCTGAAGAGTATGTGTATGAGGACTTGCAGACGATGATTAAGGAATTGCACTCAATTATTCCTCAATTGTCAGGAATTCAAGTTTCAGATGTTCAAAATCTTCGCTTTGAGCCGATTTTTGATAAATTGAAAACTTTGGCGATAAATTCATACAGACAACACGAAGAAGAGGTTGTAAACTTCTATAATCAAGTTATTTCTCAATATGATCCGGAAGCTCCTTTGCAAGAGGCGTTTAGCGAAAATAATGTTATAAGAAATCTTGAAAAAGATATTTTGTTGAGAGTTGTTGACAGCAAATGGATTGACCATCTTCACAATATTGATATGTTGAGAGATAGTATTGGGTTGCGAGCTTACGGGCAAAAAGATCCGTTGATTGAATATAAACGTGAAGCTTATGACTTGTTCAATAAAATGATGTATGAAATTCAAGGTGATACAGTTAAGCACTTGTTCAGAACAAAATTTGGAATTCAGGTAATTGGTCCTGATCCACAAGCAGAACCGGAATTTCATAACCCTGACGACAGCGAAATGGCATAAGTGGATTAGTGGAGCCGTGGCAATCCAGTTTGATAAGTTTTAATAATATAAATTTGACATTTTTCAAAAAATCATTAATTCAGTTGATATACAAACCAATTCATCAGTGTAAAATATAATTGGAAGATTAGGTAGTAATTTTTACCAGAGAAGGAAAAAATGTTCTCACAATTTATTCAAAACTTACTAAATTCAGGCGGACAAGCTCAGGCTATGGAACGTTATGCACAAATTAATAATCGAGTGAATAACGCCAATAGAACTGCACAATCTTATCAAAATCCGCTCGATGTAATTTATCCGAATAATCAGAATGTGAAAACAGAATCTTTTGAAAATGTTTTACAAGCATCGACAAAATCGAATTTTGGAACTCTTTTGCTTGATCCGCAATTGAAACGAGTTAATGCAAATATTGTTAAACAAACTCCTCAAATGAGTTTTTCCAATGCTTTGCAAGAAGCAAATGCTGTTCAAGCTAACACAACGCAACCGGCAAGTAAGGCACAGGTTTTGAATGTAATTTCTCAAATTTCTAAAAAACATGGAGTTGATGAAAAACTTGTCCAAGCTCTTATTAAACAAGAGTCAGGTTTTAATCCTAAGGCTAAGTCAAAAGCCGGCGCGATGGGGCTAATGCAGTTGATGCCATCTACGGCAAAGAATTTAGGGGTTCAAGATCCTTATAATATGGTTCAGAATGTTGAAGGTGGCGTGAAGTATTTAAAATCAATGCTTAACAAGTATAATGGAAATGTTATTTTGGCACTTGCAGCCTATAATGCTGGACCGAATGCTGTTGATAAATATTCCGGCGTTCCGCCTTATAAAGAAACTCAAAATTATGTAAGAAATATTTTGGCAAATTATTTGTAATCTTTTAAGGGGCAAGGTAAGGTTTCTCTCCCTCAATTAGGGAGCGGATTGTTGGTAGAGAGCGGAGTGTTTTGCGAGGAGCAAAACACGAAGGCTCGTTTATTGCCAACAACCAAGTAGAGCTAGAGTGGGTAAAAAATTAGGACCAAAAAATTTTTAATTCCGCGATCTCGGAATTTAATTAATTTAAAAAACTCGAATTGTCACAAATTGTGTAAAGAATTTGTTGTTTTGTTTTGTTTGTGCTATGATATACGCAAGGGATAGTAATAATTAAGGGGAGAATTAAATGGCTGATACAGAAGTTACAAACGAACAACAAAAGCAACCTCAGGCAGTTGTGGAAGAAAAAATTGAGGTCAATGAAATTCCTGATAACGACGAAAGTATTGAAACAAAGACTTCTCAAGAGTATGACGCAAGCAATATTCGTGTGTTAGAGGGGTTGGAAGCTGTTCGTATGAGACCGGGCATGTACATCGGTTCAACTTCTCAAAGAGGTTTGCATCACTGTATTTATGAGATTGTTGACAACTCTATTGACGAATCTTTGGCTGGCTTCTGTACAGATATTTTCGTAACTATTAATAAAGATAATAGTGTTACTGTTGAAGATAACGGACGTGGTATTCCTGTTGATATTAAACCGGGGACCAATAAGTCTGCTTTAGAAATTGTTCATACAGTGCTTCACGCTGGCGGAAAATTCGGAGATGGCGGTTATAAAGTATCAGGTGGTTTGCACGGCGTAGGTGCATCTGTTGTAAACGCTCTTTCTGAAAAATACATCGTAGAAGTTTCTCGTCAAGGTTTTGTTTGGCGTCAAGAATATATGAGAGGTGAGCCTGTTGCTCCTGTTGAAAAAGTTCAAGAAACAAGCAAGACAGGGACAAAAACAACTTTCTGGCCAGATCCTGAAATCTTCACAGAAACAACTGTAATCGACGCAGATGTCGTTTCAAACAGACTTCGTGAAATGGCATTTTTGAACAAAGGTTTGAAAATTGTTTTCAGAGATTTAAGGACAGAACAAAATGAAATTTTCCACTATGTTGGTGGTATCGCAAGTTATGTAGAGTTTTTAAATCAAAATAGAAATGTTTTGCACGATAAACCGATTTATATTGACAAAGTTGTTGATGGTATGCAAATTGAAGTTGCTATGCAGTACACAGATGCATATAGTGAAAGCGTTTTGTCATTCGCAAACAACATTAATACGCATTCAGGCGGAACTCACTTGACTGGGTTTAGAAACTCTTTGACGCGTGTGTTTAACGACTATGCAAGAAAAAATAACATCTTGAAAGATTCTGATCAAAACCTATCCGGAGAAGATGTAAGAGAAGGCTTAACAGCAATCGTAAGTGTTAAAATTCCTAATCCTGAATTTGAAGGACAGACAAAAGAAAAATTGGGCAATGCGGAAGCTATGGGTGCAACTCAAGATGCTGTTCGTGACAAATTACAAGAATGGTTGGAATTCAACCCTAAGATTGCCAAAATTATTATTGAAAAAACTTTGCAAGCTCAAAGGGCGCGTGAAGCAGCAAGGAAAGCAAGAGAATTGACAAGAAGAAAATCGGTTCTTGAAAATTCAACACTTCCGGGAAAACTTGCAGACTGCTCAAATAGAGAACCTGAAAAATGCGAAATCTACATTGTTGAGGGTGATTCAGCGGGTGGATCTGCAAAACAAGGCAGAAACAGAATGTTCCAAGCTATTTTACCGTTGAGAGGTAAAATCTTAAACGTTGAAAAAGCAAGGTTAGACAAAATTTATGGCAATAATGAAATTCAGTCCATGGTTCAAGCTTTCGGAATAAACATTAGCAGAAACCCAGATGAAGTGGATATTGAAAAACTTCGTTACCACAAAATTATTATCATGACAGATGCCGATGTTGATGGTGCACACATTAGAACATTGTTGTTGACGTTCTTCTTCCGTTATGCAAGACCGTTGATTGAAAACGGCTATGTTTACATTGCTCAACCGCCGCTATTTAAGGTTACACAGGGCAAAACCTCTGAATATATGTATGATGAACATGCACTTGATAAGATGTTGAAAGAACGTGGTATTAAGAATTTGAGCTTGTCAGACAAAACTAAATCAAGAACAAAAACAGGCGAAGAACTTTTGGAATTGGTTAAAAATATGTCGGCGTTCTACAATTCATACAATAACCCGATTTTGAACTTGTATCCGGCTGTTGTTTTGAGAGGTTTGGTTCGTTCTGAAATCACTCCTGAATGTTTTGAAGATCAGGAAAGAATGAATAAGATTATTGAATACTTGAACCACTACTTACAAGACCACGCTAAGAATTATAACATCTCAGAAGCTGCAAATTATGTATGTTCTTTGAAGTATAATCCGGAAAATTCAAAATATGCAATTCAATTGAACTTCAATGAAGAAGAACATGTAATTATCAATCAAAATATTATCAAAAGTTCAGAATATAAAAGATTGAAAGCATCTTATCCGCTAATCAGAGATTATTTGATTGAAGAAGAAGATAATTTGATTTTGGAAACTGACACTGAACAATATGAAATTAATTCGTTTGAAAAACTACAAAAACTAATTGATGATAGAGGTTCAAAAGGTTTGCAAATCCAGCGTTTTAAAGGTTTGGGCGAAATGATGCCTCAGCAACTTTGGGAAACAACAATGGACCCAGCAACAAGAACATTGTTGAAGGTAAATGTTGAAGATGCAATGCTTTGCGATCAGCTGTTTGATATTTTGATGGGTGATAAAGTTGATCCTCGTAGAAATTTCATCGAAACCCACGCTGTATATGCAACTAATATTGATACATAATAAAAAAAATTAGTGCATTTTATTGTAACAATAATTTAACAAAACAACATATAATCTAAAACTAATAGCAATTTTTTTTCTTTAGTGGTTTTAGAAGATATGAAAGGAAATATTTTATGTCATTAACAGTAGGTAAAATTATGCATAGCACTGCGTTACCTTCATTTAAAGGTAGTAGTAGCGTTGGGAATGAAAATTTTCAGGAAATAAAAGATGGTGAAAGTAAATTAAATACAGCATTGCTTGGACTTGCCGTTTTAGGCGCCGGTGCTCTTGCATCAGTTTATGCTTTTAAAAGTGGTAAAGCTGCAGGATTAAAAGAAGTTTTAAGTAAAGGTTCCGAAGCTTCAAAACCGATTGAAAGAGCTGTTGAAGAAACAGGTGAAAAAATAGGAATTGCAAGTCGTAGAATTGTACGTATTAAGCCTAGTCCAGATGGTGAAGGAACAGTCATAAGGGAAGCTATTGGCTTCAAAGGGCCTAAGCCTGGCATGAAGTTAGAAACAGTTTATGATAATGATGGAACAGTCTTAAGCAAACGAATTTATCATCCAGATAGTTCGCCTGATTATATTGTAAAAGAAAGAATTCAAAGAGATGGTCAGAATGTGACCAAAAAGACTTATTACAAAAACGGTAAGGTTAATCATATTAGTTATTACTCTTTTGATCCAAAAAACGAAGTTGTTAAAATAGTAACTCAGAATAAAGATGGCGAAGCATCTTTAGTACAACAAAGAGCAAAAGAGAGATTTTCATATATGTTGACAGAACAAAAGTTTAAAAATATGGAATCTAGCTATACTTTGGACTATTTTGATAATGATGGTTGCAGGTCTGAGTACGATAAAGAAAGAATCAAAGAGATAATTGCGAAATTAAACCTTCCATTTGAAATTTAAAAAGTCCCGAAAGGGGCTTTTTTTATAGCTATCATTGTTTCCTATTTTCGTTATTTTGAGGACAACAGTGATAATTTGAGTCTGAAAAATATTGTTACGGGTGGTAATATTTGTGAAAGCTTTGCCTCAATATTTGAAATATAATTCATAGTCATTACAGGGGGGGGACTTTGTCCGCAAAAAAATAGCCTCTTTTTAGGGAGGCTTTGTGAATTAAGAATAGCTGGAAGTATGAAAAAGATTTCTTTTAATGATTATATTAAACGAAAAACTGTTGGTTGTGGCAATTAGCGGAGTGGTCAACTTAGGGCTAGTCGATTGGGTGATATTTGTAAGATACGTTAATAGGTGCAAACTATGAATTCTCTCCCTGGTTAGGGAAAATTAGAGTGGGTGTTGATAACTTTTGCTTGAGAGATTGCGAAATTTTAATCTATTCTGACTGAATAGACAAGTTCATAAATTCTATATCATCGTAATCGATGTAGGCTGTTTGTTTGAGGTTTCGCCCTGTGTGGATTGTGATTTCATTCATTTGTCCAACTTTTAGTAGGTTGTTTGGGATTTTTATTCGTTGCCCATCTCCGTTGAGTTGAATTTCTGCAATTTTACTTCCATTGAAGAAAACTTCTGGAGGACTGGAAAAGGCGTGTGTGATAGAGTTTTGTTTAAGCGTTTTTGCCATAAGTGTGTCTATGCCAATGATTGAACCTATTACGAGATAGTTCGTTTTTGTAAGAACATTCGAGGCAATTATGAATGTTTTTGAAAAAAACGGACCTATTGATTTACCTTTGAACTCGCCAGAATTTGCTGAATTTTCAGAATAATTATCATCTCCGAGGTGGAACATTTCCGACGAAATTACTACATCTTGGATATTACTTTTTTCAATGCCTACGACGATTGGTTTTGCGGCAATCTTTTCATCAATAGTGAGAGAAAACGGTCTGTAGCCATCTTTTTGGATAGACATAATAGTAGGAGCTTTCAGGTTTGCGTTAAGTTTGAATGCTCCATCGCTGTCAGTAATTGTAATGTAGTCAAATTTTGGCAGACTGACTTTTGCACCGGCTATTGGCATGTTAGTGGTGCTGTCAACAACTCTGCTGGAATTTCCCATGCCCGTTTTCATGACTCCACCTTCCATAACTGCAGAGACAGTTGGAATTTGTAATAAAAAAATCAAACTAAATGTTAAAAATAATTTTTGCATAAACCCTCACTAACAGTGCTATTTTAGGGTGTTTTGTGGGTTTTTAAAATATACAAATAAGAATTATTAAGAATAT
>ERZ1034878.262-NODE-262-length-28665-cov-15.903006_pt1 | contig 28665 bp, 24 predicted proteins | sample MGYA00520593_ERZ1034878 | MGnify/ENA primary metagenome ERZ1034878 (study PRJEB33766, sample SAMN09781724) | gut metagenome | biome: gut microbiome | host: Homo sapiens | place: Madagascar | study: EMG produced TPA metagenomics assembly of the PRJNA485056 data...
GCCCAGCATAGCATAGCATAGCATAGAGGCATTATGACAGGGTTTGAGGCATTTTAAAATTCATTTTTACATTTCTTAACATTCGGGGGCTAATAAATTTGTACTCACATTTATTAAGGCTACTCTTCGACTTGCCAGCTCCCGTTTTTATCCGCGCCAATACGTTTCAATAATCCGTTTTCTTGAAGTTTTTTTCATATTGGAAATTATGCTTTTTCTTGCTATTCCAATATTTTCAGAAAGCTCTTCTTGTGTTATAAAAGGATTTTCTTTTATTAAATTAAGAATTTTTTGTTGATTTGCAGTAACCTTTACAGTAACCCTTTTTTCTGTTTCAATAATTTTCTATTGCCAAATTTGAAATAATTATGTTATAATAAACTTGTTATATTATTTGAAGGTTTTAAATAAATATGGGTTTATATGAATTACTAATTAAATACGGAAAATACGGAAAACAATTTGTGTGCATAGTATTATTTTCTATAGTATTTAGTTATATTTATTTTCACCCAAACAACGAACAATTGTCATGCAATACTAAATATAAATGTACAGTTGAACATCAGTATTTCCACTGTTTAACATTTAAAAATCAATTTGATATAACTCCGAATAGTTACTTGACCGGAAATTTATTTATGCGTTCAGCTAGTCGTCATGCACCACGAATTTATACATATACCATTAGTCCACAAATTTTAAATTCGAATAACAAGTTAATCAAACCTTTTATCTACTATTATCAAAGTTATAGCCGTAACGAAGATGAGCCGGAAGAAAATATCGAAAATCTTCTTGTTTTTGAGATAAATTCATTTAATGAATATTTAAAAAATCCCAATATTGGTTTTTATTTAGAAACTCAAAGTGGTGATATTTTATTTCTCATCGTTGTAGGTTTCTCACTATTTGCATTCTCAATGTATTATGTATTCAATTTTATTGAAAACGGCATCAAAAATATTTGTTCATTTATAAAAAGAAAATTTTCAATTCATAAATAATAGACGAAATATACTTGTCAAAATTTATAAAAATTTCTACAACTTTGCTTTGATTTCGCTTAGGCATTTTGCCAATTGATCCGGACAACTTGTAGGTTTATCACCACATTTTATGCCTGAAAATTTTGCGATTACGTCGTCAATTTTCATGCCTTTAACCAATTGTTTAATACCGAGCAAATTTCCAGGACAACCGCCTAAAAAATCTACATCATTAATTGTTCCGTCATCACTGAATTTTACTTGCATTAAGCGACAACAAGTCCCGTGTGTTTCGTATTGAATTACTTTTTCCATAATTTTTCCTCTTACTTATTTTTACTTTCTTTACTTACATTATATTGACAAATCAAAAACTTGCAATATAAAATGAGTATATGCGAAAAATTTTTCTCATAATTTTGATGTTTATAATTCTACCTTGCTCTGCGGAAACAATGATTACCGGCGGAGTTAGCTATAATGTCGAATCTGCAAGAGAAGAACTTACAAAATCGCCTGCAATTAAACTCAACACCACGCTTATTTCTGAAAATATGGTTGACAAAAATTATCAGGAAAACATCAGACAATCATATTTGGGAAATTTGAGTCTGCAAGATAGAGCTTTAGCTTTTTTCTCCGATGAAAGCTACGCTGTACTTTATAATAAGGACAAACTCCACGTTTTTTATTACGACAAAACAGGTCATTTGACACACATTGAAGAACGCGACGGCTTAAATTATCCTTACAAATCTTACAAATACACTATTTCGGGTGCTCTGATAAATATGGGGTTAAGGGTATCTAAGGAAGAAACTTTTATTTATAACCCGCAAGGGAAATTGATTGCTCATTGGCTTGGCAAATACGCTTATGACGAGAACAACAACATTATAATGACACGAAAATACACCCATTGATTGACGCTTAATATATTGACTTATTCACGAACGAAAACTATAATGGAACAATGGTGAATTGTGAATAGTGAATGGAGAATAGACCTCTAAACTATTCAAAAAGATTTGAAGAGGAATTATGAATAAGCGTTTATTAGGATTAACTTTGGCACTTTCAGCTGTTTTGGCGTCAACAAATATTTCTTTTGCCACAGATAGTAGAATTACAAACACTGGCGAAATTGACACCATTAACGGTAAAACTTTTGAAAATATTGATATTTCAAGCCAAGGTGACACTCAAAACGGCTACGGTTCAGGGGTTTATAACACAGGCACAATCAATTCTATCACCAATAACACTTATTCGAGCAATACAGCTTTCAATGGCGGCGGCTTATACAATTCAGGGCTAATCAACGCGATTGAAAATGCAGTTTTCTCTAATAATACAGCTCTTCAAAATGGTGGTGCTATTTATAATGCGACAAGTGAAGCTTCTGGAATTCAAGAAATTGTTTCAGCAGAATTTACCGGAAATAAAGCAACAATGGGTGGTGCGATATACAATGACAACATACTTGGGTTTAATGCATATAAAGGAAATGTAAACTTTACTAACAATTCCGCAAAACAAGGTGGGGCAATCTATAACAGCGAAAACGGGTTTATACCTACCGATTTTTCAAACATGACATTCAAGAATAATAGCGCAGAAAATGTTGGTGGAGCTATTTTTAATAGAGGGGCATTATTTTTAGGAGATAACGAAAGTTCCATTATTTTTGAGAACAATACAGCAGGAAATGCCGGTGGAGCTATTTTTAATACACAATATAGTGGATTGTTGGTAGAAAATGTAGATTTTATTAACAACTCAACTACAGAAGAAAATGGAACCGGTGGGGCAATCGTAAATAGCGGACAAGCTTCAATCAAAAACTCTCGTTTTACAGGAAATTCTGCTTACCATGAAAAAACAGTTCAAGATGAAAATCAAAAAGAAAGCATTGTTAAAAGTGGTGCTGGTGGAGCTATTCAAAACTTAGGTGAAGATTTTGTAGTTGACAACACTACTTTCACAGAAAATAAAGCCGGAGAATACGGTGGTGCAATATTCCATGCCGGAACCGGCACAGTTACAGCGTCTACATTCAATAAAAACTCATCAACAAATGGTGGTGCAATTGCTCTTAGAGGTGCGTCTGAAGATAAAAACGCAACTTTGAATATCTCTGAAAGCACATTTGAAGCAAATTCTGCTGAAAACGGTGGTGCTTTGTACAACGGATTGTACGGCTCACTTGACGTTGCAAACTCAAAATTCACCAACAATACTGTAACCAAGTCCGGTGGAGCAATTTATAATGAAGGCTCTGTAAAATCAATCAAGGGAAGCTCTTTTGTTGGCAATAGCGCCTTTTCGCAAACCAAAAGCACAACTAGCAATTCAAATGATTACAATGGAGTTACTATTTCAACTAACTCTACATACATCAGCAATGACGGTTCCGGTGGTGCAATTTACAATAAAAACGGCGACTTAAATATTTCCGATAGTACTTTTGAAAACAACAAAGCAGCATACGGTGGTGCAATTTTTGTCGAGACAGACTCTAACGGAACGCTAAACATATCCAATAGTAAATTTATCAACAACACATCTTATAATGAATCCACAGACAAAGGAACGTTGAATGTTGATGGGCAAGAATATTCTTGGAACAACGAACATAATGGACTTGGAACCGGTGGAGCTATTGCCTCATACGCTGATACAACCATTGAAAACAGTGAATTTACCAGAAACACAACCGGAGAAGATGGCGGTGCAATATATACTAAAGGAAATTTGACCATCAAAAACAGTACATTCAAAAACAACATCGCAAAATCAGACAGTAGTGGAACAAATTACAATTATGACTATGAAAAAGGTGAAGTTTTAAAAGAAGACTATGATTCTCACGACGGTTATGGCGGTGCAATTTCTCATAATGGAGATAATTTAACAATTGAAAACTCTACTTTCGAAGGCAATATTGCAGGTGGCGAAGGTGGCGGAGCTATTGATACAGAAGCCAAAGTCGCAAATATCACAGGTTCAAACTTTAACTCAAACTCTACATCAGATATCGGCGGTGCAATCTCGACTTCTAACACCAAACTTAATATTGATTCTAGCAAATTCGACTCAAACACAGCAGCTCAAGGCGGTGCGATTTATAGTATGAGCTATGATCCTGGAATTGAAGAAGATTATTTAGGTTCAATAAATATTCAAAATTCAACCTTCACCAACAATAAAGCCGAAGTAAACGGTGGGGCGATAGCTTCCGGATTAAATATTATCGGAACTGATGAAAATTATCCGGAAAATCCTGGCGAAACAACTCCAATCAATCTTGGCAATATAACAATTACGGACACTGATTTTACCAATAACTCAGCAAGCAAATATGGTGGTGCTATTTATTATTCGCAAGCCAAAAATTGGGGCGGAAACCCAACCTTAACAATTAATGCACAAAACAAAGACGTAACTTTCTCGGGAAACACTGCTGAAAAAGGAAACGATATTTATATCAACAATGTTACTACAAACCTAAATGCCGCAGATGGCCGAAAAATAACACTTAACGGCGGAATTGCAGGTAACGGAACAATCAACACAACAGGTTCAATTATGTTGAATGGAGCTGTCACTCCTGATAACGGAGCTTTAGCCGTAAACGCAAACTCGGGAACTATTAAGCTTGCTTTGGAAAATTATCTTGATGGTACCGATTTGACTTTAGCGGAAGGTTCAACACTAGATTTGCGCAACAGTCAACTTGGCGTAATGAAATTGAACAGTTTGACCTCAAACAACGGAAATTTAAAACTGGACGTTGATGTTACATCAGAAGCTTTGGCTGATGGAATTTTGGCAAAGACAGCAAATGGAAATCTAAATCTTTCAGAAGTTAATATGATGTCTGATATGGCAGATGATACAAATTCAATATCTGCTACACTTACAGGCTTAGACAACTTGCAAATTAAAACACCTGAAAACGGTTTAGATGTACTTACAAACGACTACTTATACACAGTAAAAATCAACGGCACAAACGCAACGGTCGACAGATACACCGAAAACGGTGAAGCTGTAAAAATTGACGGCTTTACTCTCGCAGTAAACCAAACTGACAAAATCGGTGAACACAATATTAATTTGCAAGACGAAAGAAGTTTTTCTGCACAACACGATATTGAAATCACAGGTTCCGGCTTAGAAAAAGGTTGGACAGGAAATTTAAGCGGAACAAAATTATCCGTAAACGGTAACGGCTACACGATTAAAGGCGGCGAAAATTCAGGAATAATAATAAATGACGGACAAACTCTTGAATTTACTGATGCTAATATTGACGGATTTAAGACGACAGAAACAACAAAAGGTGCTTTGACCGTAAAAAATGGTGGAAACTTAAATATTGCGGCGTTGAACAATGATATTACTATTTCAAATGTATCAGCAGGTCAAGCAACAGACGGTTCAGCTCTTAACGCAAATGCAATTTATCTTGACGGAGAAGGGAATTCAAAAGTTAATCTCACAACCCAAAATTCGAAATCAATCACAATTAACAATGATATTCGCTCTACCAATGCCGCAAACGAAATTACCATGAAAGGAGATGGCACAATTACTTACAACGGAATTGTTGACCCTGTTACTTTGACAAACGAAAACGCAAGAACAATTCACAACAACAAAATTCAAGACGTTACATACAATTTGAATTCTGGTATGGTCGGATTTTCAAATGATAACTATTTGTCAAATGGAAACAATTCCCTCGCATTCAACGGTGGTATGTTAACAGTTGCAAACGGAGCGGTAAACCCGATTAATCTCGAAGCTTTGTCATTGAATGCAAATTCAAACATTGCAGTAGATGCAGATTTGGCAAACAGCAAAATGGATACAATTTCTGCAAACACATACAGTTTTGCAAACGACGATGTAAAACTTAATGTCAACGGAATTAACCTTTTGAGTGATGCAAAGACAGATAACACAATAATTAATTTTGTAAACGATGACTCTTTAAAATCACACATTTCAACAACAGTGTCAGAAGTTGCATATTCTCCACTTTACAAATACGGTGTGGCTTATGACCCGACTCAAGGGAATTTCGAATTTACAAGAGGAAGTTCCAGCGATTACAAAAACATAAACCCAGCAGTAATGGTTGCACCTGTTGCAGCTCAATTGGGCGGATATTTTAACCAATTGAACGCTTATGATCAGGCATTTTCAAACATGGATATGACAATGCTTATGACTCGCGAGCAACGACAAGCACTTAAAATGTACAACAAATATGCTTATAACGGAGACGGATTAGGCTCTGTTGCGTCTTCTTCTGGAGTAATTCCTGAAGAACGAGCAGGAGTATGGGCTAGACCTTATTCATCATTCGAGAATGTACACCTTAAAAACGGACCAAAAGTTTCAAACGTAATGTATGGGACATTCTTCGGAGGAGACACCTCAATTAAAGAATTCCGCAACGGTTTTGATGGCGTATTCAGTGCGTATGTTGGCTACAACGGCTCTCACCAAGTATTTAACCACAATAGTTTATGGCAAAACGGTGGTACACTCGGTTTAACAGGAACTTTGTATAAAGGTAACTGGTTCGGCGGTTGGACTATCGCATCAGGGCTTTCTGGAGTTGACGCAAACACAATGTACGGTTCTGAGGACTTCGGAATGTGGTCAATCGGTACTGCCTTAAAAACAGGCTACAATTGGGAACTATTCAACAGCAAGTTCATAATTCAACCTCACATGATGATTTCATATTCATTGGTTGATACCTTCAATTATACAAATGCTGCAGGCTTGAGAATAAATTCCGATCCGTTGAATGCAATTCAACTCGCTCCTGGATTAAGATTTGTGGGCAACTTGAAAGACGGTTGGCAACCTTATTTGGGCGTAGATTTTATGTGGAATATTATGGATAAGACGAAATTTGATGCAGTTGAAACAAGCTTGCCACAATTGTCCGTAAAACCATATATTCAATATGGTATCGGTGTTCAAAAGCGTTGGGGCGAACGTTCAACAGGTTATGCACAAGCAATGTTCAGAAACATCGGCAGAAACGGCGTAATTTTCTCACTTGGATACAGAGCCGCATTCGGACATGGGCATTAAGGTTTTATAAGAGTCAATAAGACAATAAGTGAATAGGTGAATAAGTTCGTAACAGGTGCGATAGCACCAAAACATATTTTTGAGCGAAGCTAACTATATGAACTTATTCTCTTATTCTCTTATTTTCTTATTCACCTATTCACTAAAAAAAACAAGTCGTCATTCTGAAAACATAAAATATTATTGCTATTCAAAATCTTTTATATTAATAGCCTACTTTCCAGCAGTTACTCATAATATACTCATAGACTTAAAAAATATTTTTGTCATATAATTAGGATATGAAAAAAATACTATTAACTTCAATATTAATGAGCTTTATAACAATAGCCCCAACACAAGCGCAATACATGCCTGTAATCCCAGCGGCAACTCTGCAAGCCGCACAACAAGCTGTAATTCAAAATGTTCCATCTTCAGAAGTTGTTCGAGTCGGAATTGGCACAACAAACTTTGGAACTTACCAATACAACGACATCACTATTTTTGGCACAGGCGATACTCAGATTTATGACAACAAAATTTTAATCGGGAGCTACCCCGCAAACCAAAATATCCGAATTACGTACAAAGACGGAATGTTCAATATTTACACACCTGAAAGTACTCAACCAGAAAAAGTTACAGGTCCAGTCCAAATCACAAGCAACTATGGACTTTTAGGGGTAACAGGTTTGAAACGCGCCGGCAAACAAGCTCTTTATCATGGAGCATTTGAGCTCAAAAAATGCACAAACACAACGTTTAACCTCATTAATATGATTGAAGTTGAAGAATATTTGAAAGGTGTTGTTCCAAATGAAATGCCGGTCAGCTTTGGATTGGAAGCCTTAAAAGCACAGAGTGTTGCGGCAAGAAATTACGTACTTTCACCCCGCACAAAAGCGTCAACAAATTACGACGTAGTTGATTCTGTCGCAAGCCAAGTTTACTTTGGTGCAAACACAGAACGCCCATTGTCAAATCAAGCAGTCGGCGAAACCGAAGGTATTGTGGCACTTTACAACTGGGATTTAATCGTTGCACAGTATTCATCAACCGCAGGCGGCTATACAGAAAGCTATTCTAACGCATTTTCTGATCCAAAAACAAAAGCGTTTCCGGCACCTGAAAAACCGTATTTGAAAGCAAGACCAGACATAATTTCACAACCTTCCTTGAAAAGCGAAGAAGCGGCTAGTGCCTTCTACAAATCTCGTCCTGACACTTACGATATGAGGTCTTCTTATTACCGTTGGGAAAGGGATTGGACAGCACAAGAACTTAAAAATGTACTCCAATCAACTCTTGCGGCTCAATCTGCAACAGGTTTTGTAAAACCGGCTTTTAATAAAGGTGACAAACTCGATGATTTAGTAGAAATAAAAGTCGTACGCCGTGGAGAATCCGGCAAAGTTATGGAAATGGAGATTGTAACCCGTTCCCAAACCTACAAAGTCTTTAAGGAGCTTGTAATCCGCCGACTTATGACGAAGGACGGAAAAGCTTTACCTAGTGCGAATATCGTATTTGAAAACACAAAAGACGAAGATGGCAACCTAACCTCAGTTCACGCGTGGGGTGGTGGTTTTGGGCACGGTGTCGGAATGAGCCAATATGGCGCAGGTTTTATGGGTTCAGAACTTCATCGTTCGTATGACAAAATTTTGCAACATTATTACACCGGAATTACACTTGCAACAAAGCCTGTGATTATTTCGACAGAAGCCGGACAACAAAGCACAACTCAAAGTTTTTATTCAAAAGATAAAAAGGCTAAAATTGTTATAGACAACAAGTTTGGCGTAAATTCAATAAATATTACTATTAATGGGCAAAAACAATCTTTTGAGCTTCCAAGAGAGGTTTTGGGAGTAAAAAGATTTGTGGAAATAGATATTTCAAAGTATCTTAAACAAGGTAAAAACACTGTGACATTTACCTCTGATGAATTCTATTCAAGCTCGGCAAGAAAAGGCTTGAGGCTGTATGTTGAGCTTGTCAAAAAAGATGAAAGCGGTTACACTTGGTAAAATTTACTGCTTTTATAAAAAACAAGGTGATACAAAAAATATTAAGTGAGAAATTGGAAATATGGAAAAAGATTCAAAATCAATGAGCGTACTAAAAGCCGCATGGGTAATTGCGGTCGTAACTATTGTCAGCAAACTTATCGGATTTATCAGAGATATTATAATCGCAAATTATTATGGCGCATCACTTGTTTCGGACGCCTACTATTACGCATATCAAATTCCGTCACTCTCTTTGATTTTGCTTGGCGGAGTCGGGGGACCGTTTCATAGCGCGACAGTTGCCGTATTTTCAAAGCTTATTCCTGATTTGAAAGAAAAACCGCAAGAAGCTGTAAACAAATTATATTCAACGTTTATGACTGCAACAACTATATTTTTCTTAATTTTATCAGTCATAATGTTTATTTTTCCACGTCAAATTATGGGGCTGATAATTTCAAGCGGCTCTGCCGATATGATTAATTTGGCGGCAGAACATTTGAAAATTATGACTCCGTTACTGATTATAGGCGGGATTGTCGGAATTTATTATGGAATTCTGATTATTTACAGGCAATTTATGTTACCGAATTTATCGCCAATAATTATGAGTGCTGCGATAATCGGGGTTGTTGTAGCGGCTGCACCGAACGACCAAAAGGGCTACGCACTCGCTTGGGCAACAACTATCGGTGCGATTTTACAGCTTGTAATCCAATATCCAAACGTTAGAAAACTCGGTTTTTTGTGGAAGCCAAATTTTCAGTTTACGAATAACCCGAATTTCAAAGAAATTATGGAACTTTTATTCCCAGCGATTTTGAGTTCGACCGTCGGACAAATCCACATTTACGTCGATATGTTTTTCACATCATCGATTTCAGAAGGAGCATGGACTGCAATCGGTTATGCCAACAGGGTTTTCCAGTTCCCTGTCGGAATTTTAGTGACTGCGTTTTTGGTTCCACTATTCCCGATTTTTGCAAGACTTGTTGCAGATAATGATTTGGAAGGGATTAAAACCTACTTTAATAAAGGCGTTGGGGTACTATTTTTCGTCGGAATTCCAATTATTATAGGCATTTTGACAGTCGGAATGGACGCTGTCAGATTGATTTTTGAAAGAGGAGCATTTGACGCAAACGCAACATTTATGGTAACTGAGGCACTTTGGTTCTTGTCTGTTTCAATATTACCTTACGTTTTCAGAGATTCAATAACAAGGGTTTATTACTCATTTAACGATTCAAAAACCCCGTTTGTCGTTGCGTTTTCATCAATCGTTTTGAAATATCTTTTGAACGTTATTTTCATAAGCAAAATGGGTATGGGAATTGGTGGAATTACACTTTCAACTTCACTTGTAACCCTATTTAACGCTTGTGTTTTGGGAGCATTAATTCACAAAAAAGTAAAAATGGACTACAAAGGTTTGTTCACAAACTTGTTCAAAATGTGCATTGCAGGAGCAATTACACTAGGAATTTGTTACGGCGTTGCACTCGGTTTTGACCAATATATCCACCTGTCAAAAACGTTGTTTGAAATAGCTAAAATCAGCACAGTTGCCATTGTTTGCTTCGGCGTTTATACAGTTCTGAACTTGTTATTCAAGATGGAATACGCAAGAGAATTGAACGATAGACTTTTGCAGAAAGTGATGCGACAAAAAGACTAAGAGGCGAAGTCGGTTTCAAAAGCAGCTAAGCAGCTAAGAAGCGAGGCAGAATAAAAGTCGTTAAGACGATAAGACGTAAAGACGATAGGTTCGTATCGAAAATAGTTGTCATCAGTCGTCATTCTGAAAAGGCAGAAAGTCAAGCTTTCGGCGTAGATTTTCGCCTTATTCAGAATCTAGTTTACTATTATTAATTCACGATGGCGGGATAGGTAGCCCTACTTTGCTAGGGTCTTATAAAAGTGAATAAGTTCATTTCAGTTGCTACGCAACAAAATATTTTTTTGAACAAAGTGAGCTCAACCTAAAGCCACATTAAATGTCAATTCTTTTCCGTCGAAATCAACTGTTACCTTGTCACCTTTTTTGAATTCGTTTTCCAAAATCTTCATTGACAAAGGAATTTCCACAAGTTGTCGAATTGCACGTCTAAGTGGACGAGCACCATATAATGGTTCGTAACCTTCATCTGCCAAGTATTTGCGAGCAGAATTCGTAATTTCCAGTTCAATTTCTTGTTCTGCAAGTCGTTTTTTGAGTGAATTTGTCTGAATATCCACAATCTGCGTCAATTCTTCAAGCGTTAAGGCTTTAAACATAATAATTTCATCTATACGATTAAGAAATTCCGGCTTGAACTTTTGTTTAAGCGCGTTGTTCAAATTGTCTTTCTTCTCTTGCTCAGATAAAGTTTTATCAAGAATAATATCACTTCCGAGGTTGCTTGTCATAATTATTACAGTGTTTTTAAAATCAATCAAACGACCTTGTCCATCAGTCAAACGTCCGTCGTCAAACATTTGTAACATAAGATTAAATACGTCAGGGTGGGCTTTTTCAACCTCATCAAATAATACAACAGAATACGGTTTTCTGCGAACTGCCTCGGTCAATTGTCCGCCTTCTTCATAGCCGACATAACCTGCCGTTGCCCCTACAAGCCTTGATATCGCAGCTTTTTCCATAAACTCGGACATATCAATTCGAATAAGAGCATCTTCATCGTTAAATAAAATATAGGCAAGAGTTTTGCCAAGTTCCGTTTTCCCAACACCTGTCGGACCTAGGAATAAAAATGTTCCAATCGGGCGTTTCGGATCACGCAAACCTGAGCGAGAAAGCCTGATTGCGTTTGAAATCTTGACAACAGCCTCATTTTGCCCGATTACTCGCTCGTGCATAACTTTTTCCATACCAATGAGTTTCTTTGATTCGTCCTCTTGCAACCTGTTTACAGGAATTCCTGTCCATTTTGCAACAATATTTGCGATATCGTCGCCATCAACTTCCTCTTTAATCAAACGTTTTTTCCCGCTTTGAACCTGTAATTTTTGAAGTTTTTGTTCCATATCAAGCATTTGGCTGTATTTTTCTTCCAATGCTAAAGACATAGACGGATTTTTCTTGTTCAATTCGATTTGTGCCTTCAATTTTTCAATGTTTCGCTTGATTGCAGCAGAAGAATCAATTATTTTTTTCTCTTTAAGCCATTGTGTTTTAAGTTTTTCAATTTTGTCATCTAAATCTGCAATTTTTTTAATAATTCTTTCGAGTTTTTTGTTTGACTCTGCAGTTTCGTCTTTTTCAAGAGCTTTTTTGTTCATTTCAAGCTGCATTTTCTCTCTTATAAAAATGTCGATTTCCTCAGGCATCGTGTCGATTTCAATACGCAAAGCAGATGCAGCTTCGTCTAACAAATCAATTGCTTTGTCAGGCAAACACCTGTCTGAAATATATCTGTGCGAAAGTTTTACAGCTTCGACAATTGCACTATCCAAAATTTTTACACTGTGATAGCCTTCGTATTTGTCTTTTAGCCCTCTCAAGATACTAATTGTCGTTTCCACTGACGGTTCATCGGCTACGACAGGTTGAAAACGACGTTCCATTGCTTTATCTTTTTCTATATATTTTCGGTATTCGTCAGTTGTGGTCGCGCCGATTACCCTGATGTTACCGCGCGCAAGCATTGGTTTTAAAAGGTTTCCGGCATCTGCAGAGCCTTCTGATGAGCCGGCTCCCATAATCGTATGGATTTCATCAATGAAAAGCATCAAGTCGTCAGATTTTTCTTCAATCGCTTTGAGCACTGATTTTAAGCGTTCTTCAAACTCTCCTCGATATGATGCGCCCGCAAGCATTGCACCTAAGTCTAATGACAAAATTTTGTCGTTTTTAAGGCTTTCAGGGACATCGCCTGAAATTATTCTTTGCGCAAGTCCTTCAATTATCGCTGTTTTCCCAACTCCTGGTTCACCTATAATTACAGGATTGTTTTTTGAACGACGATTCAAAATCTGTATGGCTCTTCGGATTTCATCATCACGCCCTATAACCGGATCAAGCTTGTTTTTTGCGGCAAGTTCAGTCAAATCCGTTGTATATTTTGAAAGAGCTTCGTTATTCTTCGGCTTTGTAGCAGTCGTTGTTTTATTTACAGAAAAACTTGTCCCTTCTTGCTCCAGAAGTGGCAACAAATCATTGTTTTCGCCTTCATTAGAAGTCAATTGATCAGATGTTTCAGAAGAAATAGTTGTTTCTTCAATCGTTTCAATATTGTTTACGACTTCTGTCATTTTTTCGTAGAGTTCAAGTCTATTAATTTTGCTCTGTTCCCACAAAAAATTCAAAGTTTTATTGTCAATTCTAAAAAGCGCAAGAAAAAGATGTTCAATGCTAACCTGTTCGTCGCCACTTTTTTCAGCCTCTTCTTGTGCAACACGCATTAGCTTAATTGTATCTGTTGAAACTCTGACATCGGAAAATTTTCCACGAGCATAATAAGCACGTTTTGAGATGTAGTTGTTCAATCTATCAACTACGGAAGCGTCGATTAAACCGACTCTTTCAAGCAAAATTTTTGGCAAAGCATTTTCATCAAGCAATAATGCAAGCATTATATGCTCAGGATTAAGCTCAGGATAATTCCTTGCTACAACTATTGATTTTGCGGATTTTATAATCGCTTGAACGTGGTCAGTTAAAAGCATTTTTCACTCCTTTTATTACAAAGATTTTACTTTGAAAACCATTATTTGCCATCATTCAAGTGTTTGAGGTTTTGCATTATAATCAACCCCCTATCCCCACTCTAAATCACGTTTGCAAAATATTCAATCGTTTTCATCAAACCATCTTTGACATGAACTATCGGAACATAATTCAACTTCTCTTTTGCCAATGTCAAATCCGGTCTGCGTTGGCAAGGATCATCTGATGGAAGAGGTTTAAAAACAATTTGCGAATTTGAATTCGTCAATTCAATTATCATTTTTGCCAAATCCAATATCGTATATTCGCCGTCGTTTCCGACATTTACAGGCCCCATAAAACCTTCTGTATTCATCAATGCAATCATTCCGCGAACCAAATCATCAACATAACAGAATGATCGAGTCTGAGAGCCATCTCCATAAATTGTTATATCTTCATTTTTAAGTGCCTGAATGATAAAATTCGAGACAACACGCCCATCATTTTGCGCCATACGAGGTCCATAAGTATTAAAAATTCTGATAATTCTAATATCAACATTGTGTTGGCGGTGATAATCCATCATAAGCGTTTCTGCAACACGTTTACCTTCGTCATAACAGCTTCTGATACCGATAGGATTTACATTTCCCCAATAAGTTTCTTTTTGCGGGTGGACAATCGGATCTCCATAAACCTCACTTGTGGACGCTTGCAAAATTCTTGCTTTTGTTTCATCTGCCAGGTCTAACATGTTTGTAACTCCAAGAACATTGGTTTTAATAGTCTTTATGGCATTATATTGGTAATGAATAGGACTTGCAGGGCATGCCAGATTATAAATCTGATCAACTTCAAGAATAATCGGCTCGACAATATCATGTCTAATCAACTCAAATTCAGGGTTTCCAAACAAATGAGTCACATTTTTTCTGGAGCCTGTAAAAAAGTTATCAAGACAAATTACATGGTTACCTTGTTCCAATAGTTTGTCACATAAATGAGAGCCGATAAATCCTGCTCCACCTGTTACAAGAATATTTTTCATTGTTTCCTCGTTTTTTGTTGGTTGTTTTTTAGATACTAGGTTACTAAGGCACTATGGCACTAAGTTTGTTTCAGTTAGGTTAGGTTAGATTATTTTATTATAGGCTAGATTCTTTCGGGCTGAAGCCCTCAGAATGACGATTGATAACCGCTATTCACGTCATTGTGAGCGATTAGCGAAACAATCCAGCTTATTAAATAATTTCATCGTATAAATCTATCCAATCAGGATTATTTTTTTCGATTAATTCTAATTTTTTCTTTCGAGAAGAATTTTTTAGTTTCTTTTCTCTAATTATTGCATTTTCAATGTCCTCATATATTTCGTAATATCCGAGTTTATCCACTCCGTACTTTTTCGTAAAACCTGCAACAACCTTATTTTTATGTTCATATATACGTTTTATTAAGTTTGATGTTACGCCGACATATAACGTTCCATTTCTTTTACTAAATAAAATATATACGTATCCACTCATTGTTGTTTCTTTCTGAATATTGGCTAGATTCTTTCGGGCTGAAGCCCTCAGAATGACGATAAATAGCTGCTACTCACGTCATTGTGAGCGATTAGCGAAACAATCCAGCTTATTGAATTAACTCCTCAATTGCCACAACGACATCGTTGACTGTTCTGATTTGTTTAAAGTTTTCAGGGGAAATTTTCTTTTCCGTAAACTCTTGCAATTTCACAGCCAAGTCAACTGCGTCAATACTATCAAGTTCCAAATCCTCAAAAAGATTTGCATCAAGAGTCAATTTTTCAGGTGCAATTTCAAAATCGTCAGCTAAAATCGTTTTCAATTTTTCAAAAATTTCTTCACGTGAATATTTTTTACCCATTTTACAAATCCTTATTCATATTACTTTTAATAAAGTCCGCAATTGTTTTAACAGAATAAAAATGTTCTTTGTTTTCTTCCTTATTTTCGCTCAAATCCACATGGTACTTCTTTTTCAATGCCATACCGAGTTCAAGCGCATCAATACTGTCAAGCCCCAAACCGCTTACAAACAGCGGCTCTTCGTCTTGAATATCGTTAACAGTGACATCTTCCAATTCCAATGACTCTATTATTAGCGTTTTAATTTCATTTTCTAAGCTCATCTTAATCACCTTATAATATTATACTTATAACCTAATTATCGGGTAAAGTCAAATTTGATTTTTTCAGATATCGCATTTCTCAACTTTATCTCAGATTTTTCATCAAAGTCTTTCAACTTAATAGGCTCAAGTTGCGAAATCTTATACGTAATAACCCTTTCACCTGCGTTATAAATTGGTTTACCTTTTTGCAAAAACGGATAATCGCATTCCATTTTTATGGGGATAATATCAACTCCAGAAGCAATTTGTAAAGCTGCAGCACCTTTATGAATTTTGAGTTCTTCTCCCTTTACAGTTCGAGTTCCGGTTGGAAAAATTATGATATTATACCCGTCTGTTAAAGCCTCAGTACAAATCCGCTTAAACTCATCAAGTTCAATATTGTTCGGAATATAGACATTTTTGATTATATTTTTGAGAAAAATATTGTTCAAAAGCTCTTTTTTGGCAAGACAAAGCGAATTGTCGTAAAGCCCGATAAGAATTAAAATATCTATAAAAGTCGGGTGGGTTGCAACAATGATTTTGCCCCTTAATGGTTTCACACCTACAGTTTCAATTTTAATTAAACCCAAAACTACAAAGAATTGAGTATATATGTGCCAAAGTTTATGAATAATATATGAAAAAGCTTCTCGTTTGCGATTCCCTCTCAAAAAAATCCCACCAATCGGCAAAAAACAAAAACTCAACAACAATGAACCAAGACCAAAAATTGCAAATACAATACATATAAGAAAACCGCGCCAAACTCTAATCATCAACACGCTCCAATACATACAACGGACAAATATATTTTCCACCGTTTATAAATTCTGAAAAATGATTTGACGGAAGATGTTCTGAATTTTCTTTCAATACAACCTTTTCACCTTCCTCATAGTCTATTAAAATCGAAACACTCTCATACCTGTCAACAGATTCAGCATAACAAAAAAGTGTTTTTTCTCTATTCATTACGGCGTCTAAAAGTCCGGCAGAGAAAGACTCTTCACCACCTGCAACAGAGTTATAAGAAGCATGAATATTTTTCAAAAGCGAAAAAAGTCCGATTGTAGAATTATGCACAGAAAAACTAAACCCCGTCGGAGAAATTTCGTTTTCCTCTTTTTCTTGATTGATAAGTTTTACAACACGTTCCAATTCCCCATAACGAGAGGCGTAAACAAGTTTTATATCGTCAGAATTTTCTCCATAGCAATTCAGCATTGTGGCCATTGCTATTTTTCCTACAGGGGAAAGTTTTCTTCGCATCATCATCGGAATTGATGACAAATCAATATTTTCACCTTGCGAATATGAAATTTTTTTGATACGAAATTCCAACTTATTCATGATAACATATTATCATGAACGAGATTTTTATAACAGACGCAAGCGCGGTTTTCACAGAAAAACTGACACAAGATGACACTATAATTAAGGGAGACAAATTCTATTTTGGCAAGCTGGAAAAGGATTTTGAGCCGATTAATAATGAACGTTACGACTTGCGTTGTAACAGGGTTTTGAAATTTCTCGTTGACAAACTGGATTTGTCAGAATTTGGAAAAGACGAAATCGGAATTGTAATCGGAACGACAAATTCAGGCATAGAAGAATTTGAAACAAGTGAGGACAAACATCACGCAGAACTTGGAAATCCCGCGGAATTTTTAAAATGGTATTTGGGCACAACAAATTACGCAGCTTGCGTTTCAACAGCTTGCACATCGGGCGTAAAAGCGTTTTCAACAGCAAGAAAATTACTAGAAAACGGAGTTTGCAAAGCCGTAATTGTAGGTGGAGTAGACACGCTTGCATCTATGCCATCTTATGGATTTCGGGCTTTGGAAGTTCTTTCACATGAAAAAACAAATCCATTTTCCAAAAATCGAAACGGAATAAGTTTGGGCGAAGGCGGAGCACTGTTTGTAGTTGTGAAAGCAGCTGAGCAGCTAAGAAGCGAAGCAGAAACTGATTTAGATGCAAAGAAGCCAAGAGACAAAGAGGCAAAGTCGGTATCAGAAATAGAAGCAAGGCAAAGCTCCTCTCCCGAAACAGACCGCACATCTATCCCGACCTACAAAATTCCTAGTTGCCCAGTTGTTTCACTTCTCGGTATTGGTGAAACCTCTGACGCCTACCACGCTGCAACCCCTGACCCTGACGGAGTTCAGGCTGTAAAAGCTATTCAAGAAGCTCTTGATGATGCAAATCTTAAACCTGAAGATATTGACTACATCAACCTTCACGGCACAGGAACGATTTCGAATGATTTAATGGAAGCAAATGCTATTTACAAAGTTTTTGGTGATAAAGTCCCTGCAAGTTCTACAAAACCGTTAACAGGTCACTGTCTTGGTGCAGCCGCAAGTATTGAGGCATTTATTTGCTACCAAATTTTGAAAGGTGAAAGAAATTTGCCTATCCACAAATTTGACGGTGAATATGATGAAACTTTGCCAAAAATCAATCTTGTTACAAAAAACACTCCGCAAAAAGATGTGAAAATCTGCCTGAGTACATCATTTGGCTTTGGCGGAACAAATGCAGTGGTGGTTTTAGCAGCTAAGCAGCAAAACGATATCGGCATAGCGATGCCGACCTACACTAACTCCCTTTCTACAACAGATACGAACCATTCACCATTCACTATTCACTACTCACCTGCTCAAAACTGCCTTCCTCATTCAGCCCCGATGGTGCTAATCGACGAGGTTCTAAATGTCGATATGAAAAACCAAATTGTTAAAACATCTGTCAAAATTCACGATAACAAAATCTTTTTTAATAAAGAAATCAATGGGATTTCTCCACTTGTCGGAATTGAATTTATGGCACAAACTATTGGTTGTTATGCTTATTACAAAGCAGGAAAAACTATTCCAAAAATCGGCTTTCTCCTTGGAACAAGACAATATGAAAATAAGCTTGAAAAATTTGAAAACGGCAAAACATACATTATAACAGCTCGAGAAATTTATGGTGATAATGAACTTGTTTCATTTGAGTGTTTAATTTATAATGAAGGAGAAGACGAAAATCCGGAAAACTATATTGCAAAGGCAACCATCAATGCTTTTCAGCCAAAAGATGTTGAAAAATACATAAAGGAATTAGGATAGTGAATGAAAGAAAAAAAGTTTTAGTAACAGGCTCAAGTCGAGGAATAGGCAAAGAAATTGCACTTAGTCTTGCAAAAAGCGGCTTTGATATCGACGTGCATTATGCACATAATCAGGAAAAAGCACAAGAAGTTGCAGACGAAATCAAAAAACTTGGCGTAAATGCCGAGATTTTGAAATTCGATATCAAAAACAGAGAAGAATGTGCAAAAGCACTTTCCGACAAACTTTATTACGGAATTGTTTTGAATGCCGGAATTGCGAGGGACAATGTTTTTCCACTACTCGAAGGTGATGAGTGGGACGACGTCATTCAAACAAATTTGACCGGATTTTACAATGTTTTAAAACCGCTTGTTATGCCAATGATTTCTAACAGGATTAAGGGACGAATTATTACTATGTCGTCAGTTTCGGCACTTTCAGGAAATCGCGGGCAAATCAATTATTCTGCCTCTAAAGCAGGTATTATCGGCGCGACCCGCTCACTTGCGCTAGAACTTGCAAAACGAGGAATTACCGTAAACTGTATCGCTCCCGGAGTTATTGAAACCGACATGATTAAAGATATTCCGATTGATGAGGTTAAAAAGCTTATTCCAATGAAGCGACTCGGACAGGCAAAAGAGGTTGCAAGTTTAGCAAGTTATCTTATGAGTGAAGGGGCTGCATATATCACAGGACAAGTGATTTCTGTAAATGGAGGGCTTTATTTATGAGGCGAGTAGTTATCACAGGCATGGCACTTGCAAGCCCTTTGGGGTGCGATATAGAAACCGCTTTTTCAGGCTTGCAAAAACTTGAAAATTGCGTTGAATATGACAAATCTCTTGACGAATACAAAAGATTAAATACGAGATTATCCGCTTATGTCAAGGGGTTTGAAATTCCTTCGACTTATAACAGAAAAGTTCTCAGAACAATGGGGCCTGTATCAATTATGTCAGTCAGAACAGCAGAACTTGCTTTGCAAGATGCAGGACTCTTGGGTGATGAAATTATTACAAATGGCAAAACAGGTGTCAGCTATGGCTCTTCTGCCGGCTCACTTGATGCTATTATTGATTTTTATGGAATGCAGGTGGATAAAGAGGTTAAAGGTTTGAACTCAGGCTCTTACGTTAAGATGATGTCACAGACTGCACCTGTAAATATTTCACTTTATTTCAAAACAATCGGAAGATTAATTCCGACCTCAACAGCTTGCACATCTGGCTCTATGGGAATTGGTTATGCTTATGAAGCAATCAAAAACGGCTACGAAACCGTGATGATTGCAGGTGGTGCCGACGAAATGCACCCAACAGAGATTGCAATTTTTGACACACTTTATGCAACAAGCTTGAAGAACGACACCCCAAAATTATCTCCATCTCCATTTGACAAAAATCGTGACGGACTTGTTTTGGGCGAAGGCGCAGGAACATTGATTTTAGAAGAATATGAGCACGCAAAAGCTCGTGGGGCAAAGATTTATGCAGAAATCATAGGCTTTGGTACAAGCACAGACGGCACACATATTACAAATCCGAACAGAAAAACAATGGGCAGAGCCATTGAATTAGCACTAAAGTGCGCAAATCTTTCACCTGATAAAATTGGGTATGTAAACGCACATGGCACAGCGACAATTCAGGGTGATATCGCAGAAACCGTTGCAACAGAAGAAATTTTTAAACGTAAAATTCCAACAAGCTCAACCAAAAGCTACACAGGACACACTCTTGGTGCTTGTGGAGCAATTGAGGCAATTTTGAGCATAGAAATGATGAATAGAGGCTGGTTCCACCCGACATTAAACCTGACAGAAATCGATCCTGAATGCGGACACCTTGACTACATAATGAGCGAAGGACGAGAAATAAAAACAGATTACGTGATGTCGAACAACTTTGCCTTCGGCGGAATTAATACGTCGTTAATTTTTAAGGCGATGAGATAAGAATTGTAAACAAACTTGCCATTTTAAAAAATCTACAGTAAAATGAGATTACAGATACCCTCGGGAGGAGAAATTATTTATGCCGGAATTAGCAAGACGACAGTATGACAGGGATTTATACAGGGTTAATCATTATGGTTCAAATTATAACGTGAATTCAAATTATGGTTATAACAAACGTAATTCTCAAAATAATACCGAAAGCGTTCATGTTATAAAAAAACACTCAAAAAGAACTGCAAATTCGCAAAAAATTGCACGCAACAACCTTATCCACAAAATCGTTTCTGTTGCTGTTATTTCAGCTCTCGGTCTGACAATTCTTCCTATCGGGTTTAACAAAATTACAAAATCAATATTCAATCCAACCCCTTACAAATCAGTTAAGACGGATTATAGACAGATGTTGTTCCCAACAACAAATTATCTTTCAAACCACTGGTTTATGGGCGAACGCTCACTTGAAAGCGCAGCTATCAAAAAGCCTGAAATGACAGCTATTTCAGAAGGTTCAAGATTGACAAGTCTTGAAGATCAATTAAACAATCTTGCGGCATTATACCCGTCTATTCACCCGTCTGTCTACGTTTGGGATTATGAAACAGGAAATTATGTTGATATTAACGCAAATGAAATCTTCCCGACTGCAAGTATTATCAAGCTTCCTGTTCTTGTGGAATTGTTCAGATCAATTGAGAAAAATCAGTTGACTATTTATGATGAAATGCCTTTAACTGAGTATTACAGAAGTGAAGGTTCCGGAAGTTTGCAATTTAAAGCGGCAAATTCGACTTATACAATCGACAAACTTGCAAGAATGATGATTACAGAATCGGATAACTCCGCAACAAATATGTTAATGGCTCGTTTGGGCTCAATGACAGATATCAACTCTGCGCTCAGACAATGGGGATTGAAACACACTTATGTACAAACTTGGTTGCCTGATTTAGGCGGAACAAACCATTCTACAGCTCGTGATATGGCACAAATCTTATACAATATCGACAATCCAAACTTTTTGAGCAACGAGTCAAGAGAAAAAATCTTTGATTATATGGGACACGTTCACAACAACCGCCTTATTGCAGCCGGACTTCCTGCCGGAGCCACTTTCTTGCACAAAACAGGTGATATCGGCAAAATGCTTGGTGATGCTGGAATTGTTTACGCTCCAAACGGTAAAAAATATATCGTTGTAATCTTTGCAAACCGTCCTCACAACTCACCTTTGGGTAAAGAGTTTATTGTAAAAGCTTCTCAAACAATTTATAGCAACTTGGTATTTTAATGTTAGAAGATTTGTTAAAAACTAATAAGTGTTTCAAACTCGTTTGTGGTGCAGGGAATGAAGATGCCGCCGAGGTTGAAAAACTTGTTAAACTATATTCTTCTGCCGGTTGCAAGTTTTTTGACTTGTCTGCAAAGCCAGAAATTGTGGACGCAGCAAAACGAGGACTAGAAGACAGGGAAGGCTATCTCTGTGTAAGTGTTGGGATAAAAGGTGATCCGCATGTCAGAAAAGCTTGTATTGACGATAAAAAATGCGTTAACTGTCATAAGTGCGAAGAAATTTGTCCGCAAAAAGCGATTAGAGGCTCAAAAATAAATACTGCTCGCTGTATCGGTTGTGGAAAGTGCGCGAATATTTGCAAACATGATGCTATTTCTTATGTGAGCGAAAACAAGGATTTGAGAGAAGTTTTGCCTTCATTGATTGAAAAAGGAATTGACTGTATTGAGCTTCATGCAATGGGTGAAAACGACGACGAAGTTTTTAAAAAATGGCAATATATCAATGAAAATTTTAATGGCTTGTTGAGTATTTGTACTTCTCGCGGGCATTTATCGGAAGAAAAAATGTTAGCACGAATTAAAGCAATGACAGCTTGTCGCGAACCTTTTTCGACGATTGTTCAGGCAGACGGATTTCCAATGAGCGGAGGAAAGGACGATTACAAGACAACTTTGCAAGCTGTTTCAACGGCAGAAATTGTCCAAAATGCTAAATTACCAGTCTATATAATGCTTTCCGGCGGAACTAATTCCAAAACAGCAGAACTTGCTAAAATATGCGGAATTAATTACAACGGTATCGCAATCGGAACGTTTGCAAGAAAAATTGTGTCCAGATATATTGATAGGCCAGATTTTTTGGCGAATAAATACGCGTTTGAGGACGCATTGAAAATCGCAAAGGCTTTGGTAGACACGGTTTAGTAAGCAGATGGTTGATAAGACGTTAAGACGATAAGGCGATAAGACGTTAAGTTCGTTACATAATAATTACAAAGTCGTCTCCTCGCCCCAACGGGGAGAGGGTAGGGTGAGGGGTAGAAACTAAACAGCTCCCACCCAGACCTACAATCTAAGGTCGTATCAGGAGTAAAAGGCGTTAAAATTCTTCGCTGCTTCGCTGCATCTAATTCGCCTTATACCCATTTCCACCTTTCACAATATCAGAAATCGCGATAAATGTAACTTCCAAAATATAATCTATTGCATCTTGAGTTTCATAAGCTATGTGCGGAGTTACAATAACTTCCGGACTTTGAGTTAATTCTTTCAAAATCTGCGCTTCTTCCACACAATCAAAATCGGCATAGAGGACATGATTTTTGTTTGAACACTTATTAAAACTATAATCTTCACACGTCACAACATCAAGCGCAGCACCTTTAATCACTCCCTTTGTAATAGCATAATGAAGATCTTTGATGTTCACAATTTCCCCGCGAGATGTGTTTATCAAATAGGCAGTATTTTTCATTATGCTAAATTGTTCAAACGCAAACATATTCTTGTTTTCTCCAGTGTATGGAATATGAATTGAAATAACATCAGACTCTTTCAAAAGCGTGTTAAAATCCACATATTGCACACCGTATTTTTCCACCAAATCCTTACGCCCGGTAATATCGTAAGCTAAAACTTTCATTCCCATAGAAACTGCAAGTTTGCAAACAGACGCACCGATACTTCCTGTGCCTACAACGCCAAGGGTAAACTTTGAAATATCACGTCCTACAAAGCTTTTACAAGTTGAAGAGGTGTTTTTTATGTATTCAGATGCAGGAATAATGTGACGCACAAGCGCAAGCATTAATCCGATTGTATATTGAGCAACAGAACGTGCACCATAGCCCTCAACATCAACAATAGCAATATTTTTTGCCTCAGCTGCAACTTTGTTTATATGATCAATTCCTGTTGAGCGAGTTGAAATTATTCGCAAATTCTTGAACGAATTTATCACTTTTTCCGTAACTTCCGAATGAACAAAGACACTGATTACAGCAGTGCTATTCAAAATCTCTTCGTTCAGATTTTTGACGGTTTCTTCATTTAAACTTTCCGTAAAGAAAGTAATATCAAAGTTTTCCAGCTCATGAGATCTGAAAAAATCCTTCTCATTATCTCGATAATCAAAAACCAATAATTTTATTGCCATATCAAACTCCTTCGGATTAATTATTTCAAAATCCGAAAAAATCTATATTCTCCAGAAGGCTATTAAAAAAGATTATTTTGTGTATTTTTTTCCGACTAATTCGTCAGGCAAAAACTGTTGTTCCACCTCAGGAGCGGCGTGAGAATATATATAACCGACACCAAAACCATATTTTTGAGCATCTTTATAATGCGAATCTCTCAAATGCATCGGAGGCGGAAAATCCTTGCCAGATACGATATCTTGCATCGCTTCGTCAATCGCCATAATTGCTTCATTTGATTTAGGTGCCCTTGCAACGTAAATAACAGCCTGCGCAAGCGGAATTCTTCCCTCTGGAAACCCCAGAAGCTCTACCGCTTTATAAGCATTTATCGCGACATTCAACGCATTTGGATCAGCGTTTCCAACATCTTCTGCCGAACAAGTTATAAGCCTTCTTGCAATAAATCTTGGATCTTCTCCGGCAACAATCATTTTGGCAAGATAATAAATCGCCGCATCAGGATCAGACCCGCGTAAACTTTTTTGAAAAGCCGAAGCGCAATCATAGTGTTCTTGTTGTGAATACCTTGTATTGCGTTTTTGACAAATTTCTTCTATTATTTTCACAGTCAAATTACGGCGATTGTCTTTCAAATCACTTGCGAAATATGCGTTTTCCACAACATTCAGGGCATATCTTGCGTCACCTCTTGCAAGGTTAATGATAAAATCAATTGCACCGGTTTCGCAATCCATCGGCAAGTAGTTTTTCGCCAAATACGCAAAGCCTTTTTTAATAATTTTGTCCATACTTTCGTCATTAATCGGGTTTAATCTGACGACCTGAACTCTTGACAAAAGTGCAGGAACTACTTGGAATGACGGGTTTTCTGTGGTTGAGCCGATTAAGAAAATCGTACCGTTTTCAAGGTGTGGCAGAAGAGCATCTTGTTGAGTTTTTGAATACCTGTGAATTTCGTCGATAAACAAAATTGTTTTTACACCTGTTCGAAGTGCCGATTTAGCGTTTTCAACAGCATCTTTAATATCTTTTACACCTGAAGTTACGGCAGAAATTTCGATAAAATTAGCATTAGTCTTTGTAGCAATAAGCCTTGCCAGAGTTGTTTTCCCACAACCCGGAGTTCCCCAGAAAATCATTGAAAAGAGTCTATTTGTCTTTAATAGATTTAAAATAGGACTATTTGGCGAAATAACATTACTTTGACCTAAAAAATCTTCAAGAGTTTTTGGACGCAAAAGTTCCGCCAAAGGGATTTGTTTATTTTGGTTTTCGAGTTCCGTAAATAAATTTGCCATAATATAATTATAGCACAATTATAATTTATAAATTAATGGTGTCGAAAAGTGGTTAAATAGCTAAGTGAGCAAGATTAAGCAGTTAAGTTCTAGCGCAATATCAATGCCATTACTCTTTATCCAAAACCTTAATCAAATGCCAGCCAAATTGCGTGTAGACAGGATTTGAAACCTGCCCGACAGGGGTTGCAAAAGCTGCTTTTTCAAATTCTCTAACCATTTGTCCTTTGCCAAAATATCCTAAATCTCCACCATTTCGACCTGATGGACATAAAGAATAACTTTTAGCATACGCTTCAAAGCTTCCGCCATTATCTATTTCTTGTTTAATTTGTTGAGCTTCTGCAGCTGTTTTAACAAGAATGTGTTCTGCATGAACTCGCGTATATTCTTCTGCTGAGACAACTCCAGTCAAAAGAAATACCAAAACTAGCAATTTACATAAATTTTTTATCATAATGTTTCCTTTTTGAATAATTCTACTTTATTACGCCCGTTATTTTTAGCTTTGTATAATGCTTTATCAGCTTCATCTAGCATTTCCCAAGGGTTTTGGTGGTCTGTGTTTGAAGTTATTCCGGTGCTTATCGTAACTTTTATTACTTCGTCATTGAATTTAAACGTTGTATTTTCGATTAATTTTCGAAGTCTTTCGAACGGAATTTCCGCAGTCTCAGTCGAAGTTTCCGTCAAAATAACCGTGAATTCTTCCCCACCATATCTGAAAACAAAATCGGTTTGCCTAAAATTATTAATTATATTGTACGCAACTTCTCGCAAAACGTAATCCCCACAAAGGTGCCCATAAGTATCATTTATTTTTTTGAAAAAGTCAATATCAATAATAGCGATACTAAGCTTGTTTCCATAACGTTTTGCTCTGGCAAATTCTTTCTCAAAACAGTTTTCAAAACATCTGCGATTACTAAGTTTTGTCAAAGCATCTGTTTCAGAAAGATGCTTTGTATGCCTATACATAAAGTTTATCTTCTTAATAACGTCCATTTTATTGGCGTCAGGAATATCAAAACCTTCAATTATACCCTGTATATTTTTTTGAATTTCGTCTAAAAGTTCAGACGGGATTTCAAAATCGTTGTTTATTAAATTCATATTTTCCATAACCAAATACATCATATCAAAAATATTGTTTGTAATCCATGTTTTTGCTAAAATTAATATAAATTATGGAATTAATTACAGAAGAGATGCTTAATAAATATTCAAAAAACACTTCTCACCCAAAGGAAGTGCGCCGAATTGCTCTAATGATTTTTGATGAAGTCAGTCGCAAGATTTTTGAAATGCCACAAAGTGAGAAAAAATATCTTGAAAGTGCCGCTTTGTTGCACGATATCGGCTATTTTAAAGAAGCAAAAGGGCATAACAAGCACTCAATGAAAATGATTGTAAAAGAAGGACTCAAAGAATTCTCTCCTACGGAAACAAAGATTATTGCCTGTATTGCGCGTTATCACAGAGGAAGTTTACCCGACAAAGAAGAGCATGAAATTTATAACACACTTGAAAAGCATGAGCGCAAAATTGTAAAACGCCTCGGTGGGATTTTGAAACTTGCAGACGGACTGGATAAAGCGCACAAATCAATTATTAAAAATATAAAAATCGATTACGATTTTCAAAACAGTGTTGCAAAAATCTTTTTAATGACAAACGGAGAGCCACTTGATATTTCAGCCGCAATAAGAAAACGTGACCTGTTTGAAATTGGATTTAAGTGCCAAAGTGTAATACTTTTTGATAAAAAATAGATAAAAAAAAGAGCCTCATTTGATGCTCCTTTTTTAAATTAGTAATTCATCTTGCCCTCTATGAGAACCTTGGCGGTACAGCCAGTTGAGAGATGTGTGGCAGAACAACCATTACTGGAACCAGAACCAACTGGAGATAAAGCATTTTTATATTCATAACTCCAATTACCACTTGAATCTACTTTGCTTTCGCCAGCAGCATAAAATTCAAATATATCTCGCCCTGGTTGATTTGGGGATTTGCTTATGCTATTAACATCAACAACAACATTGGTTAAATTCCAACATGGAAACATATACAGCATTCCATCAGGTGTTGTAAACATTCCAGTAGCATCATTTGCTAATGTTGTGCTAGTGGAAATATCATTATCAACATCATACCCGTATTTACACCAATCATCAGAACACGTAACTCCATAATCTTTTATATTAAGTGCTTTCATCTGTTTTGCAACTTTATGTAAACATTCATTTATATTCGTTTTTTCTTGATAATCATATGTCGTTGTAACAATACAAGCTTGATCCCAATCAACAACCCCTTCATCATTTACAACCTGACTAAGAGCATTACTAATATTCGAATATGCTTTTTTCAACTGGGTAACATAAACCTGTTTTTGGTGGTTTTGGATTAGAGTTGGTAGAGTTAAGGCTGCAACAACACCGATAATGCCGAGGGTGATGAGAACCTCAGCCAATGTGAAGGCGGCACGTTTTAAAGTAAATAAGTGAATAGGAGAATAAGTAAATAAGTTCGTTTCGATTAAACTATTCTTCTTTCCTTGCAACTTTGTTGAATTATTATCATGAGCCGTTACGTTTACCTCTCCGAGGGAAGAGGTCGCAGTTCTTTGCGAACTTTTGTGAGCATTAGAAATGCGGGAGAGGGGTGGATTCTGTAAACTTGATATTTGACTCAACCCCTCTCTTGTATCCGTAACTCGCTCTGCTCGAACGGCTACTTTCTCTCCCTCGGAGAGAAGTGCGTGACAATACATTTTTCCCGTAACCGACTTTGCATCTAGTTTGGCATCTCCAAACATCATTCCGCAATACGTTCTTACGGTCTCAAAAATCTCTCTAATCTCTTCCATAAATCCTCCATGATTATTTATTATGTTTTTATCATCAATATTTATATTTTATCATATTTAATGATATGTTTCAACC
>ERZ1034878.265-NODE-265-length-28434-cov-64.857042_pt1 | contig 28434 bp, 29 predicted proteins | sample MGYA00520593_ERZ1034878 | MGnify/ENA primary metagenome ERZ1034878 (study PRJEB33766, sample SAMN09781724) | gut metagenome | biome: gut microbiome | host: Homo sapiens | place: Madagascar | study: EMG produced TPA metagenomics assembly of the PRJNA485056 data...
TAAAAATCCACCATCAGGGTTTAATGGAGCTGGGTTAAATGGGTCGCAATATACTATAGTTAGTTAATATAAGTTTCTTTTATTTTTTGATACATTTATGTAATACTATATTTAGTATACTATAAATTATAAACAATATATTTTATAATGGAGGTTATACTATGATTTATACAGAAGAAGATTTAAAACAAGCATATACTATGGGTTATAATGAAGCAGTAGATGATGTAAACGAATATATTGAACAAGACTCTACAGAATTTAGCTTAGATGAATCTTATGATGATGCTTGTGATACTCATAGCGTAATTGAAGATATGGTAGCTAATGAATCCGCAGAAACTTCTCGTAGTGCTATAGAAGAGGTAATAACGGAAGCTTTATCTAAAGATAAAAAAGATCGTATCATGAAGAAACACCTTGCTAATAAATTTGAAGATATGGATCCGAAGCAAAAAGAAGGTGCAGTTGATGCATTAATAAAGCAAACCAGTGATAAAATGGGCAATAAAACTAAATCTAGTCATGGTGAAAAAAGATCTGATCCTCATTATCATTTAAAAATTAAATGATTATAATACATAAGTATATCTCTACTAGGATATCCTAGTAGAGATATATATTTTATTTTCTTAATTTATTATATGATTTCTCTATACTTTTAGCATTATCCATTATAGTACCAATACTTCCTATAGATAGATTGCCAGATTTAACTGTATTCAATATATTCTGGGAATTATTTAATATATCTTTTAATTGTTTTTCTTTTTCTGTAACACTACCACTTTCTCCTACTTTGATTAAGTCTAGTTTAGTAGATAATGTAAATCTATCACCAGCTTTAATAAAGTAATCTATCTTTCTAGTTAATAAGAATACTCCATCGTTATTACTATGAGCATCATAGTTTTTAACTATGTATCTTTTATTAGGGGTTATTATAGTAGTATCTAAACTTGTTTTACTAATAGATAACTGATTTACATGATTCTCTAAATCTGCTTTAATATTTTTAATCATATTAGCATTATCATTACTAAGCCTTATTAGTTTAGTACCAATATTTGCAGAATCACTAGTATTATTATCTTTTTTATCAGAATCTTTTAAATTTAAATTTACTGCAAAGTTAGATATACCAAGCATACCTATATTAGATATATCTTTAACCATATTAATATTCTTTTGTAAATCTTGTAAATCATTTATAGAGAAACTTAACGATTTTACTCTATCTGCTAATTGATTAGCAGACTTTACAATATTTTGTAAAGATTCTTTAGCTGTTTTACTAATATCTCTAAGTTTATCCCAAGTACCAGTTATAGTAGTTTTAATATCATTTTTAAATTCTTTTAAATCTTTAATTTGTGGAGATACTTGTTCTATAGCATTATTAATACTAAGATTAGCAGATTTAAATCTATTTACAGCATCTAGTATTCTAGTGGCAGAATCATCTATCATAGTTGTAGCTGTACTTAGATTACTAATAGATCTATCAGATTTAAAAGGATTAGGTTTAGCTTTACTACCACCAGTATCACTATTTTGTAAAGCTATATAACCATCCCATAAATCACTAGCATCTTTAATAATAGATTTACTAGCATTAATATAATTTTCTATTTTAAAGCATGAATTTACTCTTTCTATTAATTCTGTATTTATAGAAGTAGTATGAGAAGCAGATTGAGTTTTTAAGCTATTTACTTTATTTAGCATACTAGATACATTATCGGATATATTAATAGGAGATACAGAGTTAATAAAAGATGATATTCTGCTTACATTACTAGCTATACCTATTAAGTTATTAGCTATATTCTGATACTTTTCAGGTAATGAATTTACTATACTATTATCAGTATTAATATTAGCTATATATGTATTTAATGTTTTAATCCATTCTTCACAACGTTCAATTTGACTATCTGTAAGATATCTTTCAGTTCTAGTAGTAGTTCCACCAGACTCACTGCTACTAGTAATAGTAACTTCTAATTCTTCCAGTTCTTTAATATAATTAATAGACCTTTTTATTAAATCTATAGCTCCATATTTATTAAAGCTATCATTAGAATCATACTCTGTTCTACCATCATATATTTGGCCTAAACTATTTATAATATCATACTTATTATTTTTTACATCATCTGGTAAAGTTAATATACTATTGATTATATCAGTACCACTGTTTATAGCACATTTATAATCAGTTAAAGCACTAGGTATACTTTTTATAGTATTATTAGCTTTCTTTAAAGTATTATTAATACTATCTTTCATTTTATTTACAGTATTGATAGCTTCATTTACAGAGCTTAATAAAGTTACAGACTGTTCTATAGATGGGTCTATTATTGCTTGTATTTCTGTATATAGCTTTTCAGTATCTGAATCTATAGTATAATAGCTATCTTTTACATTTACATCAGCATAGTAGCATCCTATATCATCATTAGATTCCATACCTTCTGCTAATGCCGCTGTACTATCTAAAGACCTTATATTAAACATACATGTATCATAATCTTCACCTTGTTTTTGTACTCCATTACCAGAACTATCTAATAGATACATACATCCAGGTTCTATATAGAATCTGTACGGAGTATCATAAAATACTTTAATATCATTAAAGAATTTTATAGTTTTAGATAATGAATCCATAGGTGGTACTATAAGTTGACTAATAGTATCATTATAAGTAAATGGAGATATACAATACGGATATCTAGACAAAAAATAACAAACAGAATTAAATCTAGTAGAGTTTACTAGAGTAGTATTGATAGTCTGTTTATTTGCATCTATACATTCACTAAACATCATACCTATAGTGAAATCTATAAAGTTATCTTTCTTTTCCTTATTATCAGAGTAATCTATTTCTTTATTATAGTTTATATCTTGATCTACAAAATATGTAGCTTTACCATAATATGGAGTAAGTTGTTTTAATTCAAGATTAGTTACTTCATTCATAAACAGCTTATAGATACTTACATAAAAACAGGCAGTTTTAACATTAGTAATTATCTTATCCATATCATTCTTATCAGCAGTTAATGTAACTGCTAGCATTGGCATATTGGATTGCTCATAATCATTAGTTAGCATTAAACTAGATATATTCTCATTATTAAAATTTATAGTGTCTTCAGTACCATCATCTTTGATACTAGACCATTTAAGTTCTATAAGGTATTCATATTTCATTTTTACACCACCTAATAAAAAATAAAGAGTATACCATATGGTATACTCTTTAGAAGAACTCTAGATTTAATGGAGAATCTTTGAAATATGTATTGTTAATATATTGAACTCCTTCTACATCATCTAGATCTTGCTTAATAAAACTTTCCTCTTTATATTCTGGTAGTAACTTGTAAAGTTTATATTGATAATTTAAATCTACACATTTGAAAGTTCTAATAAATTGTTCCTTTATTATAGGAACAGACTTTCTATTTTTGGATTTATAATAATCAGTACAAACATCATATAGTACTTCAGAATCATATTCACATCCTAAAGGGACTAGTTTAGATATAGATAGAGCAGTTGAATATGCACAAAGGCTTTTTATATTACGCTTAGGTATACCTATTAAGGTCATCATAAAAGAAATCGTTTTTTGATTTAGATACTCTCTAATATTTTTCTTTTTTAATTCATAAATATATGCATGCAAAGAGTTAGTATGATTATAAGAATAAGTTCTATCTCTACCATCAGGAATACGTAATCTAAGGTCTTTTCTAATAACTACTGTATCTTTATTATTAATAGGTAATTGATACATTAGCTGAGAGTTAGAAAGGACTAAAGAAGGATTATCTCCTAATAATTTCTTTTGTATGATATTATGAATTATAACTGAAGATTCTACTGTACCTTCTTTAAGAAAAACATTAGGGAGATATGGAACTAGTAATCTAACTAGTTTCATATTCTCCTCTACATTATCTTTAATCTTAACGTTAAACTTTATCCTAGTATTATACTCGTAATTATAAGTAGGTACAAATTGAGTATTATTAGTAGAATCATTACTAGAATATACTAGGCATATGTTAGTATAAACTTTATGTCTAGTATTAAAGTAGTTTCTTATATGAGCACAGTAGTTTACTATGCAAGAGCATATATTAAAGAAATTGCCTATTCTAGTATACCTAAATGCTGTAACGAGAAATTGATATAAGTCTATATATACATTAATAGTTTTAGTATTATTATCTCCATTAAATTCCCGTGGTATAATCTTTTGTAATTCTTTATAAGTAATGAATTCATTATATAAAACCATATCTAATGGGGTTTTAGTATCATATAGCACTTATATCACCTCAAATAGTATGACGCCATCCTCTTCTACCTCTACTCTTGTAAAACATAATAAGTCCTCTCATTGCATCTGCACAATCATCACAGATACCACTAAACATAAGTTTAGCTGGAGAATTAATTTGTCTACCACAGAAGATACATTTATGAGGAAGCTCTTCAGCTTTGTTCATTCGTTGTATGCATGAATCACAAAATGGAACAATCATTTCTTCTGGCTTACGTGCAAAATCTCTTTTACAGATTAAGCATTTAGTATACCATAAATCTTGTCTCATAGGATCTATTGTATCCATAACACAAGTTTCATATATACAACAACCATTTACATCTTTCCATTTGCACTGATAATCTTCACCATGCCTACATTTTTCAAACTGTTCATAAGGAGGCTCTCCTGTAGAACCTTCTAATTTACTTCCATCATTACTTTTCTTATCATTATTAAGCCCTTTAATAGAATCTTCTAAACTCATATTTGTTACACCTTCTTATTAAACAGTGCTAATAAATATTAAGCAATAATTTCTTTAGGATCATAATAAATTGAGTTCTTTTTACCCATTTTCTTATGTCCTAGAGAATCAAGTGATTCTTTAAAGTCTTCTCTTTGAGATAGAATTTCTAATAATTCATTAGTATGACCATAACCAAGTTCTACTAATTTATTAGCTAAAACATGAGGGCCTTCATCAGTTAAGAAAGTACATCCTTTCAATGGAGTTTCTTTATTGATATCCATTACCCATCTTCTTAATTCAAGTTTTTCTTCTCCATCACCCCAAGCAAGTTTACGAAGAAGTACTACTGAATTACCTTTAGTATCAATAACTTCATCTACGTCTCCTACATGATAAGTGAATGACTTGTTATTATCTCTTTTCATTTTTTATTACTCCTTTTTGGATAAATAATTTCATCATAATAGTGATTAATCTTTGGATGGAATACATACTGTCTTAAAGATAAACTCCAATATGGATAATAGCAATTACAATTATCGATTTCATCAATAATAACTATAGGTTGATTTATATTATATCTCCACCAACTATAAAAATCTTTATGAGAATTTTTGTACTGTTTAAACTCTTCATAAATTTTAGTGTTAGAATCCATAAATAGATGATTAATCTCTTTTATAAACTGATTATAGTTTTCATCATTACCATAATACAGCTTAGCTCTAGTTCTAATAGTAATAAAGTTTTTATCATTTATATTACTAATTTTATAACCAATCTTATAGATTTGATTATTATACTTCTCAGCAATATAATGAACTTTTTTAATGAAATCATTGTTAGCTTTATTCAAATACTGTTGAGCTTTTCTTTTATAATGAAAATACTTATTACAGTATTCAATAGCAGTCTTTACATTAGGCTCATGAAAGGATTCTTCACTAAATAATAAACCAGGAGCATTTGGTTTTTCTATATTCAAATATAAAGCTACTTTTGGATTTCTCATAATAGCTTTAGTATATTGAACACATAAGTCAAATGAAGACTCCAATTTATTCACTTCACTAACTGCAATGTATGATCTACTATAGCTAAAAGCATCAAAAGTTTCATAATTTTCTACTAAAAAATCTAAATCGTCTAATTCTTTATCTTCAGAATATAATACATCATCAATATATCCAGAGAATCTGTATACAAATCCTTCAGTTCTATAACTTTGGAAAGTGATATCAGGATAGTATTTATATCTTACTTCAATATTATAAATATCTGGTAGGTAATAACTAAGTTTAATAAAGTATTTCAATACTTTATCTAAACCTAAATATTTACCTTTATACTCATTATATACTTTTTCTACTTCTGGTTGTAATTTACTATCGGTAGAAATTATATTTTTTCTAAGATGCCTATCTCTTTTCATTTTTTATCACTTCTTTTTGGGAAAACAATATCGTTATAATTGAGTTTTAGTGTTGGGTGCATAATATACTTGTAATTAGAGGACAAGCAGAAACATGAATAAAACCGTCCACCATCAACATCAACTCCATCTATAATAATCATTGGTTCGTTATAGAATTGCCATGTATCTTGAAAATCGTTTGGATTTTCTTTTTTACATGTGTTAATATCTTCGATTATTTTGTTATAGTCATTATAGATAAAAGAGTAAATTTCTTTTTTAAACTGTTCATATTTATTATAATCACCATAAAATAATCTAGCCCTAGTTTTAATAACAATTATACACTCGCTAGTGTGCTTGAATGTATAAGCCATTTCGTATATACTATCATTATATTGTTTAGCAATTTTATAAAAGTTATCAATAATATTATTATTAATGCGATTATAGAATTGCTGTCTAATTCTCCTAAAATGGTAATACCTATTATAATATTCAGTGGCGGTTTTAATACCTTCTTCAGTAAAGTATTTATCGTCAAGTAATAAATCCTTTTTAAATGGGTATTTATCACTCAAATACATAGCTACAGTAGGATTTTTCATAATGGCTTTTAAATATTTAATAGCCATTCTAAGAGAACGCGGATCTTTATTAATGCCAGAGACACAAATATATGCATCATCGTAATGATATGTATCAAGACGATTTATGATAAGCGAAATACCAGATAAGCCCGCATAATCAGCATTAAGAATTCTAAAATAGAATTTTTTTGTTCTATGACTCTGAAAAATAATGTCAGAATTATAACCACGGTCATTCATTACTACATTATAGATTGCTGGAAGATGATAACTAATTTCTGTGAAATAGTTAAGTATTTCCTCCATAGTAGCACTTCTACCAGCATACTTAGTATTTACATCTTCTACTACAGGCTGTAATTTACCACCCATAGATAACTCATTCTTGATGCGTTTTGTCATAGAAGCCTCCAATACTAAAAATCATAAAAAAATATAAAGAGACACATATGTGTCTCTTTATATTTCATTGTACTAAAATACAATTAGGCATTAACCAAGAAACCAAGTTTATTAGTATTAGTGGTTACACCATTTTCGTTGGCGACTTTCTGTACACGTTCACCATTGATCTGAACTACGTTGAGCATATAGTTATTGGTTCTAACCTGTTCAGCGAATACAGACGGTGCTTTCGGAACAACAAAGTTGAATTCGTATTCATACTTCTGATTGCTACCTTCTACATTCTTACCATGAATCATGGAGAAGAATCTATTGATATCAATCGGAATCATTACTACGTTATACTGCTTCTGATAATAACCCATATTGTAAAGGTCGTTGATAGTCCTTACATCATAAAGATTATCCCAGAGAATACCCTGTTTGCTATTATAAGCTTCTTTGTTATTCATTGGATTTCTTCTAGGAACGAATCCTTCAAGGCATTTCTTAGCATCTGCTGTAATAGCGAGATACTTATAATCGTTTCTAGAATTCCATGCATTAATCCATCCACTCATCTTATCAGTGCTGGATTCTTTCATGATCTTATCTTTTGGTTTAATAAACTTAACTTTACCTTCTCCTTCTCTTCTGTCTTCAAAATAAAGGCATACATAGGACAAAGCACCATTCGGTTTAAGCTTATTATTTTCTTCTGCATTGATATAATTTCTAATGATATTAGATACCTGAAACAGAGATGCTTTTTCTTCATTAGAAGCTTTAGCATCAATGAAACGATCAATATCATTCAGTCTTGCATTGAGGAACTCAGATGCAATCTGTGGAACTCTATCAACACGAACAAATCTTGCACCAACAAAATCATCGGTCATTGCTGCGAATGTTTTGCAAATCTGTTTTACAAGCTTATTGGTGCTGATGAGCTTGTACTCAAGTTCTCCATTAAATTCGCTCTTTTCAAAAGTCACATTGAGAGCTTCGGTGTTTTTTGTTTCATTAATAGTAGCCATGTTATTTCCTCCTTTAAAATAATTACATGGTGTGATTAAACAATCGTTTAATTTACAATATTGTTTAATCTGAAATTAAATATGACATTTTATAATGTCATAAATATAGTATGTATTTATTTTATTATTTACACATCACGTTCTGTATACTACTCTACCAGTCTTACAAAGTATGATGAATAAATCTCCATTATTACTATTACGTATTAAATGGTATTTATATGCAAATGCTGTAATATCTATATCGTACCAATACTTAATTATCATGTAGTCATGAATAGTTCTAATGAAAGTATATTTAACAATATTCATCATAGTTTCATGATCGAACGTATATAATGTATTAAGATCATTCTCTTTAATAACAGGTTTAGCTTCTTTAATTGGATACTCGTCTATATTTAATCGTACATCCATACTTGGGATAAAACAATAAAGCTCTAAAAGCTGTTTAAGATTAGTGAGCTTAAAATCTATCTTTGATATTTTATAAATTTCTTTAAAAGCAGAGGTAATTAAATTATTGTACATTTGTAGTTTAGGCTTTAGCAAGTTTATTATACTATCATAATAATCGTCTATATAAATTGCCAGTTTAATACTATCCTTAATCCCTATTTTTTCGTCTTCTTCCCATAATTTACTTTCATATGCATCATAGTTTTCATCTTCATCTACAAATCTATCCATTATTTCATTGAGTTTATTTTGGATTGGTTTGTTAGGATCATCTAATATATGATAATTTTCTTTTATTAATGATTCTGTAGAATCTATCAATAAATTCAATCTAGTGAATATAGTACTATACATACTATAGCCATATTCATACTCTTCTGCTATTTGAGCTTCATCAGTATAGACAGAATTCTTATTTAGATAAAGTTCTATAACCAAATCATCCATATTTCTAGAAGCACTATTAGCTTTAACTACAGTAAAATACATAAAAGCTGCTGGAATAAGTTTTCTATAACAATATTCAATATCGTTTACTTCCATCCATTTATATTTATTAAAAGTCTCAGAATAAACTTTAACTTTCTTTTTATATATACTATTTTTTACATCAGTCATTATTCTAATGACCTCTTCATTATTAAACCATTTCTCTCCTAAAATCATTTTTAATCTCCTATATTATAATTAATTTGTACCAAGGTTATACAACCTTGGTACAATGATACTGTCATAAATATAATATATAGTTAAAAACCTTTTTTGAAATTAAGTATTCTTTTAATCCATTCTAATGTATGGTCTAATGTAGAAGTTGGTATTCTAATTTTGTCATCATTAAATGGAGAATTTTGATATGATTTAATAATATCAAAGTTAGAGTCTTTTTTTAATACAATTTGACTATATTTAGTTATGTCATTAACTATTTTAGACCTAGCTTTTTCAGCTTTTCTTTTTTCTTCTATAGTAGTTTTTTTATCATGTATCTTTTCTTCCAGTTTAGTATTTAAATACCATAGCTTACAAATACAATACTTCATCCCTACTATGTTATTATTCTTTTCATATATCTTTAAAGCTAAATGAGTTCTAGAGTATTCACCTTCAAAATCTATTTTTCTTCCTTTACTAATTAATAGATCTCCATCTTTATTGAATTCTACAGGAAATTCATTGGTAGTATTAGCTTCTGAAAATATATCAGTAGATTCTACTGATGGCATAATATTATTTCTATCCTTATAAAGATGATAAAGAATATGCAGCCCAAGACAATCCTTATTAAATTTTCTATATTCCCCAGAAAAAACTTTGAATATGGAAATTGATTCATTGAAATTATTTACTAATGATGCTAATAGATATTTGAGTGTTACTGTAGATGGATATCTATTTCCATCATGATTTTTAACTAATTCATGCCATTCTGGTAATCTTGCACAATATATATCTACGGTATCATCTCTACTAATTGCACCATTATATGATATAATATCATTATATGGTATAATGCGAGAGAAAGATACAGTTATTGTACTAAAAGATCTATTATCGACTATCCATAACCCCATGCTTGTTACAAAATTATTGAAACACTCATCTTCATAGCGGCGGTTATCTTCTATCGATTCTTCTGTATCATTTACTGTATATATTCTTATATTAGTATACATGCTAGATATAGCATTCTTAACTCTTTCACTTTGTTTGGCTAAACTATCATTAGATATAGGTAGAGAATAATTACAGCCTAAATTTAATAAAGCTTTATTTTTAATATCTTCATTTAAATCAGAATCATTAATTTTTTCTACTTTATCTTTCCACTCAGTATTCAATACTTTAAATTTATTAAAATCACCAATTTCAAATCCTTCATTATAAGCCTTTTTCCATTTAGATACAAATAGTGATTCTTTTAAAGGAAGTTTTACATCTTTAAAATATTTTTTATCATAATACTCTATTTCTTTAGGAGTATAGTATGGATAAATGACTGATTCATCTATAATGTCTGGGTTATCATTTAATATCTTACTTTCTATATTTGAAATATAATCCTCAGATGGAGTAAATTCATTTATAGATTCTTGAATAGAAGCAGACATATACTTTCTATAAAAGTATCTATCTTTATCAAAGTTTATCGTAAAATATAAATCATCAACTTCTTGATCCACATTATGCTTATCTTTGTTAAACTGAAATTCATTATTATTAATACTATCTTCATCATAAAATTTATAAAGCATTATTTCATATCTATCTTGGTTAGTATTACCAAATAATTCTATACTCTTTTCATCAGAATCATTTTGCAAATCTTTATTCATTGCTATGAAATTATCCCAATCCATTTCTAGATCTGAAATATTTTCATACTTTGGATACAGCAAAACTATATTGCTATCTAATCTCCAGTCTTTTACTTGCTTAGCTAATATATCAATATTCATATTTTAAATCATCTCCAATCACTATATCAGAAATTTCACTATAGTACTTGGTTCTTCTTAAAGTCTTTCTATTAGTAGCAAAATATCCTAATTTACTATCTTCCAAAATGACAATATCTTTAGATTGGTTTAGTAATGCTTTATAAGATTCATCATTAGACACTATTTTATATTTATTAGCTATATTTGGTATAGACATAAAGATAGCTTCATTTAAAATACTATAAGCATCATTCTCTATAGTTCTTTTGATTTCATCAAAATCTATAAGTTTAAAATCTTTATCATAATCTATCTGGTCTTCGTCTAATAATTCTCTACCAGTTAATGCTTCATATATATATTCTAAACTGTCAACTTTTTTATCTACAGAGTTAAGAATAGTCATAAGTTTCTTATTGGGGTCTTCACCTACATATTTATACATTTTAATTTTCTTATTCTTTAAATAAGAAGATGGATATTTCTTTAATACCTTATGTGGATTAGGCATAAGTATATTATCAGTTATAATATCATTCTGCACTCCATATCTAGGTTTAATAAAAGTAGGGTCTTGTACTTTAGATACAAATACATTGCCATTAATTCCTACAGGAGGGTTTATACCAGCTAATCCCATCATTTCTAATTTAGATGAGAATGCAGATTTATCTGTGGTTAAAGAAGATTTAGTTAATCTTAAAAATTTATTATTTTGAGAATTCTTTCTAAATATTTTAGGTTTAGAAGAAAGTTTCTTTAATCTAGGTAATGATCTTCTAATAGGTTTATTCTTTACTTTAGTAGGATCAGTTATTCTCTTATCTTGACCTATCATTATTGTATCATCTCTTTTCTATCTATTTTAATTTAAATAAACACAATGATTTTAGAATATTATTTATTTCAGTAGAAGAGCAGTTCATAAAACAATCTAAATCAGTATCAATTTGTAAAAATAACGTAGAACGTTTTATGCGTTCTTCTAAAAGTCTTTCATATAATGAAGTATCAATAGATAACTGCTTTCCTATAGCATCTTTATGATATCTATTGAAAAAGTCGTATTGGCTAATATTCTTACCATAATACTCATTCCAATATTTCCATTTACCATAATACGTCCATATGTTACTATCCGACGGATAATAATCACATATTACTTCACAACGATTATCGGTATTCTTTTTTATTGCTTCTTTAAACTTATTATGATACCATTTTGCTGCTTGAATTTCTGAATTAAATTTATAAATTTTATAGCTATCTGGAATATACCATTTTCCATTATAGTTAAAACAAGCAAATGCATGACCACCAAAACCCAGCATTCCATTTTTTTTAAATAAATACATAATAAATCCAATACCACAATCATTATTATGACTTTCTGAAAAATATTTATACATTAAAGACAAATCCCAACTATCCCCAATATGTTCATCGATAAGTTTATCTGGCCAAATAATCCCCCATTTATCATAATGGCCATTCCATTTATTAGAAATTTCATCTGGGTAATATACTTTGCATGATTTGAAAAAATTAAACATTCTTAATGTATCATCAGTATACTCACACATCTTATCAAATTCAGTTTTTTCTTTTTTTTTATATAATGAAAAAAGATTAAATTCTAAAAAACTTTTTATTGATGATGAATTATTAGAAGGTTTCATACTTTCTTTTAACTCCTTTTCAAATGGGTCTTCATAGCTATTTAATGGAGATAAATGGATACCATCTAATACAGCTTCATGTACAAGATCAGTGTCTTCATTAACTCTAATTATAGCTTTTCTAGTTTCTTCATTATCATTTAGCATTTGCATTTTAAGTTCATATAGAATTTCTATTAGCTGTTCAAACTGATTATTAGTTAATCGGATATAGTTATAAGTACCCATATTAGTAATCATTTCTTCTTTAGCTATTTGCTTTTCTCTATAGGTAGTCATAACTCTCTTATTAGGATTATCTCCACCATCTTTTACTTCTATTACCAGATTATATGGTACTATTAAAGCATCAGTAATCCATTTATGATGCTTTCCTTTATATACGTAATCTATAGTAGGACCAGGCATTATGATATCATCTGGGTCAAACCCCATAATCTTATCTAAGAATTCTAGCATTTTCTTTTCATATGAACCAGTATACTCTTTTAGCTTACCATTCTGGAAAGTATAAACACCAGAGATTCCTCTATTAGCTAGCATTTTCTTTTGCTGATTAGTATCATTAAGAAGTGTAGTTTTACCATATACTTTCAACATATTTTTCTTATACATTTCTCTAAGCTTTTCTCTGCACTTAGGGTTATTACATAATCTTTTATATTTATTAGTATTTTCATTCCATTCAGTAGGTTGCTTGCATACTACACATGTACCATGGTCTATATGATGAATAGAATTGAATAATACTCTAGCAGCAGTATATCCTTCAGGGATTAAATCTTCATGTTTTTTATCTATATGGGCTATTACTTTTTCTTTTGTATTTTTAAAATTACAATATGGGCATTTAACCTTTCTAGCATTAGAAGGCATTTTGGTTTCCTCCTTTATATATGAAATAAATTACTTGTATGTCAAAAAATAAAAAAGATAGAATTTGGGTAAGAGCGTAATGCTCTTACCCAGTTTTAGGTTTATTAAATATAATTACTTTAGTAACTATAAATTAAACCTAGGAGTTTATACTTCGTTTCGAAGTTCATTCAATGTCTTTCCACTTTGCTTAAGCAGAAGACTGAATGTGTACAACTTGGACTCTTCGTCATTAGACTTACTACAATCTTTCATAATGCGACTATAGTAGTCTAAGAGTTTAAATCCAAACTCTTTTTTGCTTTCATTGATAACCATACTAATCACCTCCTAGGTTATAACGGCTTATATATGCTATATTTGTAGTATAGCATATATAAGCAAAAGCATAATATATTTTAACCATACCCAATATTGGGTATGGTTAAAATCAATGTGGTAATTAAGAATAATTATAGGAATAACTATTAAATAAACCTAGGGTTGATTTAATACTATATCTTCTATAATTCCTTTATATCTGGGTATTATCTGATCAATTACCCATTGTTTAGATTCTCTATCACTTGAATCTTTTAACCCTATCATAATAGAATTATAGTAATCAAGCAATTTCAAACCAAACTCTTCTTTTGTTTCATTGATAACCATATAGTATCACCTCCTAGGTTATAACAGGGTATGTAGCTAATATTTTAGGTATATTAGCTACATACATAAAACTATTATATTAATTTCTATACCAGATATCTGGTATAGAAATTAATAATCAAATAACTAATAAGTAAATCTAGGATTACTTAGCAGAGCAGCATATATCATCAAGTATGCTTTTACTCTGTTTAAGTAATATGCTAAAAGCATAGTGTTTAGTTTTTTCATCCTTAGAATCATTATATTCGGTCATTAACTTTGTATAATGATTAAGAAGTTTCAAACCAAACTCCTCTTTAGTTTCATTGATAACCATACTAATCACCTCCTAGGTTATACAACGGCTTATAGTTAATATATTCCTAGTATATTAACTATAAGCAAAATGAAATTTATTTTAACTCTATCCAATATTGGATAGAGTTTAAAATACTGCTTATCATAAATATGATATATAATCGAAAAAGAAAATAATTATTATCCCAGCCTAATATTAGGCTGGGATAATATCTTGTTATTTTTTAAAGGTATTGTATAAAGTTTTACACCATGCTCCAATACCTAATAATTCTGACATAGACAGGAGTAATAAAAAATCCTTCCAACTATTTACGCAATAATAAGAGCCATCATAAACGAATGTGATAGCTTTATAATACATGAAACCATAAATAGCTATTGCAGCTATCAATACAGCTAAAGAGCTAATGAGACCCTTCATGTCTTTGTTGAATAGTGAAGCTACAATTACAAATAAAGAAAGTAAAATCATGATTCAATTCCTCCTTAATGCTTGAATACATAAATCATATACACTACTTCTGTAGCTAATAAAGCTGTGAAAATAGTATAAGAACCATAAATGAAAGTGGCTGCATACCAGAATGCTAGTACGATTTCAGCCACAATGAAAAACGCTAAAGCAACTCTATCGTTGCTTAAACGAGTATCTGTATGGTAATCGTTTGTGGTTTTAGCGATAGCAATATCACTAATAACTTCGTAAATAGCTAATAATAAATACAGAATCATAATAATCGTCCTCCTTATAGAATGAAATGAAATACTTATATTACTATTCACTTCTATAATATATAAGCAAGATTCTTCAATATTACAAAGACTAACTTTATAGTAAACTCATGTAAGGTGGTGAATGTATGGATATACAACGTGCTGCTAATAAAGAAACTATTAGTGATAAATATGCTGAATATTCTTTATCTATAACTGAATTTAATCGACCGGAAATAGCTACCGGTGCTAAAGCCATTATACAGAAAATCATTCAACTTATCTTTATGAATCCTGGTACGTATCCTACTAAACCTTATATGGGAATAGGGTTTATAAAAAAATATAGATACTCATTTATGGATAATATTGATGAGCTGAATGAAGAAGTTAAAGAACAGATAAGAACATATTTACCTGAGTTTCAAACAGTAAATGTAGAGTTTAGTAATATGAATGAAAAAGTTAATCAGTTAGTTATTTTTATTACAGTGGATTATATGACGTATTCTTTAGTATTAGATACTAGTAAGAAAACTTTAAATTGGTTAAACAATGGGAGATACAATTTATAATATTTAAGGAGGATAAACATGGAAGATAGAAATATTGCACCAAATACTTCTACTAAAAAAGAAAAAATATCTTTATCAGATATTGTTAGAGCTAAGGGTGTAGTAAAACCTCTTAGTGAACAAAACCTTGATAACGTAACTAGAAGTGATGTTAAGGTTAAACAAATAGAAGACCCAGCTATGAAAACTAGAGATGAATATCTCAAAAAGATTGATGATGGGTTTGATAGAGTAAAGAAGTCAATATATGAAGAACGTATTAAACCGTATATTGATGAACAGAAGCAAATAGCTGAAGAAAAAGAATTTGATGGAGAAATTGATGTTGCTAGTTTAGCAGATATTGCTGCATATAAAGCTCAGCATAAAGAAGCTAATAAACAACAAAAAGTTTCGATAGAGAATTCACCAAAAGAAGAAGCACTTCCTATTACTAACGAAGTAAAAGAAGAACCCAAATCTTCTACCCCAGATTTCTTAGATAAGCCAATTAGCGAAATTGATTTTGATGAAAATGATTTCAACTATGATCTTATTTCTGATGAAGAAGATACATCTGATGAAGAATTAGATGAAGACGCTAATGATGAAAAGTTAGAAGATGAAGAAGATACTGAAGCTAAAGAAGTTGAACAGAGAGAAAAAGAAAAAGAAGAACTTAGACAGAAAAGTGAAATTGTTAAACAGTTTATTACCCCAGAATCTATAGATTTGTCTGGATTTACAGAATCTAGCAAAACTATTAATATTAATACTGCTATTAATCATATTAGTGAAGTAGATCCTAAGTTTACTGAATCTAAATCGGTAGTGTTATATAACACTGGCAAGACTATTTCATTTACTCCTCTTACTGGTTCTGAAATTGTAGCTCTTTCTTCTGATAACTTTAGCTCTGAATTAGAACTGTATAAGAAATCATTCTATACTATGTATACTCATGATGTATCTCCAGATAAGCCAAAGAGCTTTATTGCATGGGCTAAAAGTATTGATGCTGGTGATTTAAATCAGTTATTCTTTGGTTTATATAATGCTACATTTGGTGACTCTAACTATATTGGTTATCAATGCCCAAAATGTAATGCATTCTTTATGAAAAAATACTCAATCGATAAGATGTGGGATTTTGCTAAAGATGCTATAAAAGAACAGAAAGAAAGATATAATTTTATTAAAGAGCATGGTGAATCAGAAGAGAACTTTAAATCTAAAATTAAAAGATACAATCTCTCCAAAGATTATATAATTCAGCTTAAACCAAGATCAATTTATAATTTGCTTGAATTAGATTATCTCGATAATGATTTTAAACGTAAATATAGTTCTATTGTACAAGCTATAGGATATATTGATAAAGTATTCTTTGTAGATTATTTGCACCATCAGCTTACACCAGTAGATTTTAAAGTAGATAGAGATTCTATTGTTAAAACTATTAAGAATAAATGTATTGTCCTTTATAAAGTATTATCTTCCATTACACCAGATAATTACTCTTTGTATAGTGGTATGATTTATAATTATTATATCGAAGAAGCTAAATGCTTATCATTAATTAATTATCATATCCCAGCTACAGATTGTAATGAAAAGATTAAAGAAGGTGCTAATAAAGGTATGCTGTGCAATGAGCATATCAAAGAATTAGAAATTAGCCCTTATAATATGCTTTTTACACGGCATCAGTTGGTAATGCAGAGCACCTTACACGTCGATTAATTGCTTTGCAGAATGCCTTTAGAAGAGGGTTTGATTTAATCGCCGCTAAAGACCAACCAATGGGATTTATTCATACTTTATACTATTATCAAGTAGAGAAATCCATAGAAGATGCTAAAAAAAAGGAAATGCGAATTGCTAAAGAAAAACAACAGCAAGCTGTAAATGCCAGATTGAATAGAAGGCAACAATTAATGGGTCGAAGACCTGTTAATAATTCTCCTGCTGCTAATGATTCTTATAGTGATTCTGCAAATATCGACGCTGAAGACTTAGAAGATGCTTTCGGTATATAATCCTAATATAAATTTTTGGAGGAATTGAAATTGACTTTAATTCAATTTGCTGAGAAAATAAATGTTAGGAGTAATATGAGTATATTTTGTAATCACTTTGAAGAGATTATAGTTCTATACAAAGTATTATCATACTATATAGATATCTATAATCTCTCGGTGGTTATAAGCACCAAACAATTATCCAATAATACAGTTAATCTTAAAGCTAATATTTCTTATGCTAATATAGAAGTATTGAAAGAATTAATAGAAAGATTCAATAATAGTTCTTTTATTATATTTGAAAGAAATCTTAAATGTAAGATAAACTTATTAAAGAATAATACTATAAATATCATTATTACTAAAAGATAGAGTCTATACAGGCTCTATCTCTATTTTAGTTATTTAGGGATAACTATGACATTATTATAATTTATAAGAAAAGGAGGTAATTAAAGTTGGCTGAACAAAAAGACTTCTTATCTATTAATCCTTTAGATATAGAAAAGTTTATTAAGGTTAATGAACTTAAAGAAGTTACAAATCCTATATTCTTTTCTGCTAATAATGTACCTACATCAGATGGGTTATTATCCAATGAAATATTTGGTATTACAATGAATTCACGCTCTAATGTATTTGCATATATTAATCTAGGGGGTAAATACTTTATACATCCTATGATATATGCAATATGGAAGAAAGTAGACCGTAATATAGTGAAGTGCGTTCACTCTGTTTCTAATTTTAGGTTATCTAATGAAGGCTATTTGGAAGAAAATGAAGACGGAGAAACAGGTATAGATTTCTTAAGAAAGAATATATCCAAGATTCATTTTAAACAATCAGATTCTTTTGTAAGAAAAGCTAATATAGCTTTCTTAGAGAAATTTAAAAATATTATGTTTATAAAGAACTATATAGTTATTCCAGCTTACTATAGAGATGTATCTACGGATGGAGGTAAAGTAGGTGTAGGCGATATAAACAAATTATATCAATACTTACTTATGGCTTGTAATTCTTTAAAAGAAATGGATCAATTAGGTATTACTACTTATGATGCTACGGTAGGAAGAATACAAGATTTATTATTAGAGATATATAGTTATTTTACTAAAGGTGAAGTACAAGGTAAAACTACAGGTGCTGGTATAGCAGGTAAATTTGGTATATTACAGCATGGTGTGCAATCTAAGACAACAGACTATTCATCTAGATTAGTCATCTCTGCTCCTAATTTAAAAGTAGAAAGTATGGATGACTTACTTACTGATGTAGATCATGTAGCTTTACCATTAGCATCTGCTATTACCAATTTCTATCCTTTTGTATTAGCATATGTAAGACAGTTCTTTATGAATGAAAATAATAATAACCCTATAAGAAATGTATACCCTTCATCTACTAATACTAAAGAATCTAAAAAAGTAAAACTTAAAGATTATAGAATCAGTTTCTCTGATGATGTATTGAAAGAAGAAATAGATAGATTTATTCATGGTATTGCAAATAGATTTAGACCTATAGAATTACCTACAGAAGATCCAAAATATCCTGTGGTATATATTAACTTTAAAGGTAGACACGCTACAGAAGAAGAAGTTACTAACGATTTAGAAAAAGAAGATGATAATAGAGTACCTATTACTGAAAGAGTAATGACATGGTGTGACTTATTATACATGGCAGCTATAGAAGTAACAGCTGATAAAATGGTATTGATAACAAGATACCCTATTGATAGTTGTTATAACCAATTCCCATGTGGTATTAATGTATCCTCTACAATTAAGACCGAACCTATGGTAATTAACCATAAGTTATATAAACATTATCCATATATTAGAACTGAAGATATTGGCAAGAATACTACTAATAAATTCATAGATACTTTAAACATCAGTAATGTTTATTTAGGTTCTATAGGTGGGGATTATGATGGAGACCAGGTTACAGTTAAATCTGTATATTCTATAGAGGCTAATAATGAACTTAGAAATCAATTAAATTCTAAAAGGCATTTTATAGCTTTAGGTGGTAATAATATAATGGAAACTACTAATGAAGGTGTAGCTGCATTATACGCACTTACTATGAATCCTACTTCTGAAAAAGAAGGAATATATACAGACCCAATATTTTAATTAGTATATAAGTATATACAAATTGGTAATAGGCATATGCCTATTACCAATTATATTTTATTATAAAGGAGGGGTAATTATGATATCAGCATTCTCTAGTGAAGTAAGAGATCTAATATATAAATTAGATTCTATTCCAAGAACACAGGATTTATTAATTTCATCTATTGGTACTGATAGTTTAGTAAAGAGAATTAATACTAGTATTACACAGGCTATTGATAATAAACCAAGTTGGTTGAGAAAAGTACATTATGACTTGTTTAAAGGAGATTTTGTACCAGCTATAGCTTTCTCTACTAAAAAAAAGCTTGTATATGTTTTGTATTATAAAGATAAGACTTATTTACCTTCTGATACAATTTTTGATAATACATCTGATTCAGATATAGTACTTAGTACTTTAATACGTAATCGTTGGCCTGTAAAAATAATTGATAAAAATACAGGTAAAAGTAATGTCAAAGATAAAACTGTATATATAATCACTTCAGAGTATGCTAGGTATTTATCAGAGAAAGATTCATATCAGTATTACCCAGCTTTTATCCAATACATTTATACTCTTCTTAGAGATCATATTTTGTATTGTAAAAAACAGTATGGAATGCCACATCTCTTTTTTGGGACTCTTCCAAATGGTAGAATTTATGAAGAAAGAATTACAGAAGATAAATACTCACACTTTTCAGTTCGTGTTTATATGTATTATTATCTTGCTATAGTTTATCATTTATATTGTAAATATGCTAATGATATTGATGATTTACCGTTACAAAGATTCTATAGTTCTATAAAAGAAATGAAACTATATGATTCATATGAAGATTTTGTAGAAGAGAATAAGAAACTTAAAGAAATATTAAATTAAAAATAATTACACAAGTAACTACATAGTATGAATAAAAATATTATTTTTTAAAATAGTATGCACTATTTAGTAAGTATATATGTTTAGGCTCATACAGCAATACTATTGTAACCACTATAAGAAGAATTGGTAATTCTATCTAAACGAGCCTAGTAAAAATGTTAGACTGTAACAGCAACTCTTTATAAATATGAATAGGAAACTTCGTATAAACAGTCTAGATTTGGTCCTATAGTTCAACGGTTAGAACGCATGCCTTATAAGCGTGTCATGAAGTTTCGACTACTTCTAGGACCACCATTTTTATTATATACTTACAACGGATGTATGGCCGAGTGGTTTAAGGCACCAGTCTTGAAAACTGGCATAGAGAAATCTATCTAGGGTCCGAATCCCTATGCATCCGCCATTTTTATTCCTGAATAGCTCAGTCGGTAGAGCGTGTGACTGTTAATCACAATGTCGTAGGTTCGATCCCTACTTCAGGAGCCATCGGGGAATAGTACAAAGGTCAGTATGCTTGGCTTTGACCCAAGAGATTTGAGTTCGATTCTCAATTCCCCTGCCAATTTTATATACTCCCTTATAGTTTTATTTTCTTGTTTTTCTGGTTTCTATAAGGGTTTATATATACAGATTTGGTCATTATAGAGTCTTTCTAGATAAGGCTCACCGGTAATGATTTTAGATTCATACAGCAACAACTAAACACATAGATTTGTTCCAAAGGGGAAGAACTTATGTCTTCTACGGGAGCTAAGTTCGGTGCATAAGTCTAAGGACTATCTTTTAGAATCTAGCAAATCAAAACTAGATAGTTACAGGCTTATGCATTTTATATCTCATGGCCGATTGATGAAATTGGAATACATAAGAGACTTTATTTCAAAAAAACAAAATAATTATATTGAGATATATCGTAAGATTATTCTCAAGAATTTTAATGGAAGAAAATTTAGGTTATCCATTAAAGCCTGATGAAGATATATTATCATTATCAGGTAACATGAGCAGAATAGAAGAGATTCTATTGCTGAATGCGAGCTAAACGGTGAATCCTTTCCTAATGGTAACGCCGTGCCAATCAATAATCGAAAAGTTATTGAGTGCGTAGAGACTGTACACTCGCTGTCCTAACTATTTATAGAAGGATGAAGACACAGTCCAGACCACAAACTATATCTATAGGTAGTGAAAACTATAGTGGTAGGAAAATCTCTCGGTAGTAATACCTTCTGGGTTCGAGTCCCAGATCGGCCACCAATTAATCACTTCATTATTTTCTCCTTTTTAAATATGTATCTATAGACTGATAGCAGTCTATAGATACATATACCCTTTAGAGGTGTTGATATTATGATAGAGATATACGTACCTAATAATGTACCATATGATGAATTAGTCATAAGAACCATTACAAATATTACTATAAAACAATTATGCTTTATAAGTGAAGAATTAGAAGATGTAAAGCAAGCATATGATTTAGTAGAAAGAAGAAAGAAAAATAAAGTATCTGATATAGACTTCTATTATATTCGTAATTTAGAATCTAAGTATAGTAAAAATATACATACTCTTGCTTCTATATATGAGAAATACTATATGTATGTAGCTTTAGAAGAAATACGTAATATGGGAAGATGTTTCTTTAAAGACTGTCATACAAAATTACTTGAAAAGCTAAGTTATATGATAGATGATGATTGAAACTATAGCTCTAGTCCATATGGACTAGAGCATATTATTTTCCTAAAACATTGTTATAATACTCTAGTAATAAAAGAGAGGTGATATTTAAAATGGGTACTTTTGCTAATGGTAAGATGATTAATCAAGATTTACCTACTAGTTCTATTACTAATAGATCTACTATAGCTGCTACTGCTATTAGTGATCCTAATGGTAATAGTAGAACTAATATTATTGAAAATATTACTAATTCTAAGATAAAACGTATCACAGACAATCCATTTTATTTCTTTACTAATATGCCTATGACCAAAGTTACATTCTATAATATCGATAAGAATGAAACTACTTTAGATGAAGTTATAGACAATACATATAATTTTATAGGGCCAGCATCTGGTTTAAGATTTGATAAAATAAATGGAGTTATCTTATACGGTATTCAGCGTATGGAATTAAACATAGATATGGGGGAATGGGGTACTGAAGCAGATCCTATAGAAGGGGATGCTGTACTTCCTCCTAATACATTTGTACCATATGTAAATTCATACTTTTCTATAGACTATATTAATCAACCAGGTAAGGAAGTACTATTTAGAGTAACTAGTGTCAATATAGATACATTTCCTAATGGTTCTAACTTTTATAAGATGAATTATAAATTGGAGTCTATAGGAGAAGATATATCCCCACAAGTTGTAAAAGAATATCAATATTTATCATCTAATGTAGGTAGAGGAAATGTATTAGTAGATTCAGAGACTTATAATATGATGAATTCTTATTCTAGTATTATAGAGAATCTTAAACAAGCATATTTTGAATTATTCTTTCAAGAATCTACTCAAGCATTTGTATTTAAATATGGATTCTATGATTACTTTTTCTATGATCCATACTTGGTAGAATTTATGATTAGAAATAAAATATACTCTGCTTCTGATGATAAATATATTTATTTATCTCAACCTGCATGGCCTCCTAAGTATTTTAATATAGATTACAATCATACTATATTTAAATATGTAGAAGATTTAAAGTCTACTATATGCTATTTCTATGGATATGGATTATTAGTGCAAGACCCAATGTCATTATTAACTCATAGACTAGAACCATATTATATGATTACTGTTAGAGATGATGATGGCACTAATCTAGTAGGATGTCCATTATTAGAAAGAATACCATTATTTGATACTGATTTGGTAAAACTGTTAGGATATGGTTTAGATAAAGATAAGAATAAAATATGCAAATGTGGTTGCGATTGTAACTCTGTATTAAAAGATCTTCCAAATTATAAAAAGTATTATGAAATACTTTATGATTATTTTAACGGTATACCGATATCATATAATTTAATTGAAACTATTAATGATATTAAGTTTGTACCATGTAAAGAGTTATACTATACTATACCTTTGCTTATATATATTATTCAAAAAACTGTATCTGATTTAAGCAATGCATCTAATGATGGTACTAATAGTTTAGATGAAAATACTAATTATAAGGATGCTAGTAATACTAGAACTAACTGTCCTAAAGGATGCTTAGAATGCACGAATAACCGTTAAATCTAATAAAAATAAACATATATGTAAAGAAATTTTTATAAGAAAGGGGATTAAAGAATGACACTTACTGATGATTTTGTCTCTCTTATAAAAGAATCTATGGATAGTGAAGATAATTTAGAAGAAATAATTTCTTTAGATGAAGATCTATCTATTCCAGATAATTTCTATTCAGGCTCATATTTAGAAGAGGAAATTTATAATCTATTTCCAGATGATACTATGAGTGCTGAAGTTCTCAAAATTTATGAAACTAACTAAAGGAGGAAATTATGGATTTTGATAATTCTTTCCTTGATTCAGTATTAGAAGGTGCTGAAGAAGCTATTGATATGACCTTAGATACTGTTCAAGAACAAGATACTGAAATAGAAGAGACTATATCCACTGATGTAGATGATGTAGAAATTGATTCTATTATCGGAGATGATGGTAAAGGTTCTTCTGCTTTAATTTCAGATGATGATATTGAAAAAATAGATTCTGGTAAAGACCCAGACTTTGATACTGTAGATGTGGATGCTGCTAAAGGTGCTAAAGATAAAGAAATCAATGATTTAGAAAAAGACATTGAAGATGGATCTATTATCACTAAGAATGAAATAAAAGAACTTAAAGAAGGCCAAGAATTATTAGACTTTGTAGGAAGTGTTGTATCTGAAGATTATGAGTTACCGTCTACTGGAGAAGAAAATATTGGCGAGCATGAATGTGGTGTATGCCATTGCACTCCGTGTATCTGCAAAGAACGAGTAGATATGATTACTCATCCATCTGAAGAAAAACAGAAACCAAGATTGATTTCTAACAAAGTTCCCACAGATGGAGTTATTTTTAGTGACGATCATGAATATGATGACCACACTGGAGAAAAACCAACGTTTTCTATGAATCAGCCTCATACGGTTGAAGAAGACGATTTATTTGATAATACCAATCAGGATTTAACTGGAGTTGAATCTGATGATAAAATTCATGGTAATGATTCTCACGAATTATTCTCTGATGATGACGATATTGATTTAGATGATGATGAGGATGAAATTCCTACAATCCCAGTTACTCCTAAATACAATCCAGAAGATGATAATGAGCCAGCTGGCCCAGTTCAGCCATTAACCGATTGCAAAGAACAAAATCAATATGGATTTAGATTTGAAAATAATAATGAAGAAGGAGATTTAAATATGTTTGAAGATGAAGAATTATTTGATGAATCTTTTGAAGAAGATTTATTAGAAATTGAAGATATCGCTGATGAATCAGCAGAAGAACACGAAGAAGAATATACTTTCTCTTTAGATGAACAAGCTGAAGATTGTGATGATGATACACAGTTTGCATTAGAAAATGCTTCTGATGATAAAGCAGAAGATATTACTGGAGAAATGGATGGGTTAGAAGATGTAGATATGTTTAACTCATTTGAAGGCTCTGGCATTAATACCAAACAGTTTGGTGAAGATGATTTTCTTACTGGTATGAATAAGAATGTTGATGAACCGTCTGGTTCTTTTACTTCTCAGGATTCTCTTAAATTCTCTCAAGTAGATACTAAACCATTTGGTAAGGCTGAAGATCCTTCCATCGCTGATATGATAAAATAGTTTCATAGTTTAATTACTATAGCCAAATTATTTGGCTATAGTAATTATTAGAATTTAGAATGAGGAGAAATAAAAGTGAACGAAGAATATGTATTTAGTTTAGACAAAGAGATGCGAACCTATGATGAAGCATACTTTGGAAAAGATAAAGATTTGCTAGAAATGGAAAAATGCATTGCACAAATGAAAAAGGATACACCAAATCCTTATTTTATTAAACAAGCAGATGTTTGTAATAGTCCAGCATTTAAAAAATTTTGTAGTTTAATCGAGCACAAATTCGGGTTTACAAGCGTAAGTATCATGATGGATACTTATAACGATGAAAAAAAAATAAATGCATTTACAATCCCGATTAATGGTAATTTTGGTGCGTTTTATCCAGTAGAGGATGCAATCGTAAATAAATATGGTATTAAATATAAAAAAGAAATGAATTATTCTATAATGATCTGTGTCTCTGCTTACTTTTTATTTGGTTCTAAGTTTACACCAGGAGAAATTCTTGCAATATTATTGCATGAAATTGGTCATAACTTTACTTATGTTTTAAATACTCATTTAGTTCCTTTAAATATAATAAATACAGTTTACAGATGGACAATGATAATAAAATATAATCCAAATAAACTTAAGGCACTTTTAGGGATAACACTAGGTTCAACTAAATGGGGAATACAACTTATGCATTGGATAGTAAAATATCGTTCATTCCCTATTGTAGATGCGTTTGTAAATTTAGGAAGTATACTTCTTGGAGCACGTAGATTATGGTTGGACATAATTAGTAGAATTGAGGAACCATTAAAAAATATTGATTATATTAAATATATGGCTCGTGTTTTTACAGGAAAAGATCCATTTATCTCCCCTTCACTTTACTATAATCCATACGCCATTGTCACTAGTACTTTTATTGGTTACCATGATGAATCATTCGCTGATAAATTTGTTGCTATGCATGGATATGGTGAAGAACTCGCTAGTGGTTTATTAAAATTCAGTCAGAATATAATGATGGGTGATAAACTCTCGACTAAATATTATCTAACAAAGCTTCCAATAGCTGGTCATTTATACGTATTATCTCTCTTAAGTATAAGATTCTTATTATCCCCTAACGACCCACATCCGCAAGATATAGCTAGAGCGAAATCTTTAACTACAATGCTTGAGAAGGATTTAAATAATCCTGCTATTTCTGATAAACTTAAAAAACAAATTCGTAAAGATTTAGTGAATATTAATAAAGTTATTGACGAATATTCTGAAGTTAAGTCTGATGATTCCGCTGGAATGCAAGCATATGCATTATTTAATAAATTATTATTATCTATACTCCCAGATGGCGATTATAGAAATATATTAGATAAGTATATCTATAAATCTAATGATAGAATCAATAATGCAATTTATAATAAAATAATAGAAAGTATAGATAGTGATCATACCAAACATTTATTAGTATAATGCAGGTTTAAATAGTATTATAATAATCGTATAAGTAATTTTCTATTACGGAGGAATAAATAATGGATGATAAAATGATTATTGATTTCATCAATAATGTAGAACCAGATATGTCTTATGGTTCTAGTGATGGTATGACTAGAGCTATGGTAGAATCTGCTGAGAATATGGCTCTTATTAATGATTATATTGTAGAATCTACATATGAAGTATATACAGAAGCAGAAGATAATAAAGAAGATAAGCAAGGTTTCTTTAGCAAGATAAAGAATAAAATACATACATATTTTGTATTATTTGTAAACTTAGTAAGAAAGGCTATAGAAAAAGTTAAAGGCTTCTTTATGGCTATTAAAAGAAAACTTACTATGGCTATAGCTAAAGCATTAAAAACACTTATACCAGCTTTTGCTAAGGCAGCGAATTTAGCTTCAGCCGCTAAAACTAAAGCTAATGGAGAAAAAGGGACTTTTGCATTAGATTTAACTCAGGTTGTTGCATGCAGAATCGATCCTAAGAAAATAAATAAATTAATTCATTATGTAGAAATATGTGAAAATGCGTTTAAAAACATTAAGGATCTTAGTTTTTTAGATGAAACCCAGATTAAATCAAGTGATAATACACTAACACTAATACGTAATTCATTTGATTCATTTATCAAACAAGATAACGATGAAACAGGTTCTCCAATTATGGAAAAATTTGATTTTGTTATTAATGTAGTTAGTGCTACAATGGTGCAAGATGTAAAAGATGCGTTCGATGATATAAAAGGATATATGAACATTGCTTATGATGAGGTAATGAAATCATATAGTTCTACACTCAAAAATATTCAATCATTAGAAAATAATATTAAAAAAAATGATAAAATAGCCAATAATGAATTATCCAAACAATTAAGTATTGTAAATAAATATATTCATTTTAATAACTATATTAAATATACAATCCTTCAGAAAACAGCAACAGCTTGTTTAAAGCATGCTAAATCGTTTATTAGTGCAATGTGGTATTTAATCAAGCATCCTAAACATGTAATGACTTTTTAAATTAAAACATTTTTAATTAACTCTATAGTAATTGTATAAGTATTTTATATTATATATAATCCA
>ERZ1034878.269-NODE-269-length-28137-cov-18.142511_pt1 | contig 28137 bp, 28 predicted proteins | sample MGYA00520593_ERZ1034878 | MGnify/ENA primary metagenome ERZ1034878 (study PRJEB33766, sample SAMN09781724) | gut metagenome | biome: gut microbiome | host: Homo sapiens | place: Madagascar | study: EMG produced TPA metagenomics assembly of the PRJNA485056 data...
AAAAAATACTCAACTGATTTTCCAAAATAATTGCAAAATTTCAAAGCATTTACTAATGAAATATTATGTTTTCCATTTTCTACATTTGATATGTAAACAGAACTAACATTTAAATTTTCTGCAAGTTGTTCTTGAGAAATTTTTTGACTTAAACGTTCTATTTTTAAGTTAAACCCAAACTTTTTCAATAACTCTTTTTCATCCATAGCTTAAATTTATAATCTGACTTTATAAAATCCATAAATTACAATATAAACACATAACTATAGATTAAAATTAGGAGGTTATGATTATAAAAAAAATTAGAGGATTCACCCTTGCAGAAGTATTGATTACCTTAGGAATTATCGGAGTTGTGGTGGCAATAACTATTCCGACATTAATGGTGAATTACAAAGCGCATCAACTCCATTCGCAATTTTTAAAATCCTATTCAACCATTCAACAAGTTTTCAGACGCATGGAAGGTGATGAAGTTTCGCTTGATCCTGCTGATTACAAAGTTCATGCAAGTTTTTATTGAACAATCTTGATTATATCTGGTAAAATATCCATGTTTTTTGACAAAAATTCTTCTTGCTAAAATGCGATTTTTTCTTATTTCCTGCATTGGTCGGATATAACCGTTAAAATATCTGTCAAACTCTTTCATAAACAAATTATCATCAGTTATTGTAAGGCATAATCTTTTTAACAATTGTCCTGATATCAAAGTTCCATTTGCGGGATTCGTAATCCTTAATCATCCGTCGGTAATAATGCAGATAATCAATTTCGCCAAAGTTTTTGCAAATTGTAAATCTTAATGACGAAACCATATTACCTCCTTAAATAAAAAAAATCAGAGTGTTTAGCACTAACCTCAGTTCTAATATTTTTCTATGGTATTAGGATATAATTCAAGAAAATCAAGAATGTGGATAATATGAAAAGTCAACAAAAACAAATATGTAAAAGTTTTCCACCTAGTATTGATGAAAAATCTGAGATATTGCTACTTGGTTCTATGCCCAGAGGGAAGTCATTAGAAGAACAGCAATATTATGCACATCCGCAAAAAGGCATACTCTGCGTTTAAAAAGCATTTTCCAGAAATTTTGGGAAAATACAAATTCTACAAAATGCCATCAACAAGTCTCGCTAACGCAAGATATAAGTTGGAAGATTTATATAAAGAGTGGGGAATTGCTTTTTGTACGATTCTCTAATTCTAATAATGTTTGTTTAACACAATTTCCATAGGCAAATCCGCCAATATTACCATTTTTTGAAATAACCCTATGACAGGGAATAATTATCATAATTGGATTTCTATTGCAGGCAGAACCTACTGCTCTTTGAGCATTTTTATTTCCTATTGCCGTTGCTATTTCGGAATAGCTTTTTACTTTGCCGAATGGTATTTCTCGAAGTTCACACCAAACTTTCTTTTGAAATTCCGTTCCTTTAGGATTGATTTTTATATCAAAATACTTTCTTTTACCTAAAAAATATTCATCCAGTTGGATCTTTATATCTTTTATAAAATCAGTTTCGGCATTTGTTTTTTCGCAACAAGCAACTAACTTTAGCGAAACAAGTTTATTGTTTTCACAGCTTATTTTTAATATACCAATAGGGGATTTATAATATGATTTTTCCATAAAGACATTTTACAACAAACTTCTGACTAAATATGTCAATGTAATGCAACTGTTAAATAGAGATTAAATAGACTTTAAGATTAAGATTTATATAAAATTAATCAACCAAATTTTTACATTTTTCTTGAATATCTAATGCAATATTTTTTGCAGATTTTTCTTTTAATCCTATATTTTTTGCAACAGCTAAAATATCATCTAAATTCGGATTTTTTCCTTCCCCGTTTATTGTTGTTGCATGTTCCCCATTAAACGAAGAACTATAAGTTAAATCGTATGCAGGAGATAAATGCCATTCTTTTTTATTATCATCATAAAGGAACGAAAAATTCTTTGAATGATCATCTCGATTATGAGCAAATACATTGAAACACATTAATCTAAATAATTGTTCAATATCTTCATAATTTCTTGTAAGTTCAAGCGTGAGTTTCATTAATAAATTATAATCAAGATTAGGCAGCCTGTGACTTGTTTCTAATAGCCCGCTTACTGATACCATATGCACTTTTTTGCCGTTTTTGCGATCAAATCTTTTAACACCAAAATAACCTGAACAAATTCTGGACGGAAAAAGTTTGGTCTTTGTCATATTAATTCCGCAATCTTTGGCACATAGCGAATATTGATATTCCTTTTCACCAATATTTTTAGGGTCAATTGATGACGGGAATTTAATTATCCAATCTTCGTTATCAATAGATGTCAAAATCTTCGGCCTTGCACCACCTGAAGAACCGCCTAATTGAAAAAGTTCATCTAAATTGTCTGAATTCTGAGATTCTAAAATTTTTGAACATTCTTGAGCAAGTATATCAAGGTTCGAAACATCGTTTCCTGTTTGGAACCTATATTCGGGTTTATATGTTAAAGCTCCCATACCGCTTTCTTGGACAACTGCAAGTCGATTAAGGTTGTCAATTTCAACGGGATTTATTTTGTTTTTTAAAAACAACCTATCAACCAGCAATCTTCCCCAACCATCAGGCAAACTGTCATTAAAAACGCCAAATAACCCGTCAAAAGGTTCATATTTAGGGATAAAAACTTTCTTAATGAGCGGTAAACTAAATGGCGATATGCTAAAACCGTTATTTAACCAATCTGAATCGTATTCAAATGCGACCACTCTTTCGGGCGTTTTAGCAAGAGTTCCAACTAAAATATTATTATAAAAGACTTTTAAATATTTATAGTTGTCCATTTATAACCTCATCAATAGAATTGTATGTTTTTTGTGTAAACAAGTTTTCAAAATCTTTTTCTAAATTAAGAGCAATTAGAATTTTTATCAATGAAGTCAGTGAAATTTCACATTTAGATTCAAACCTTTTGATAGAACCCAGACTAATACCTGATTTTACAGCAAGTTGAACTTGTGAAATTTTAAGCATTTTTCTCTGTCGCTTAATCTTTTCAACAAATTCTTTTGCTATATCATTAGGAGATTTTGGGTTAAAAAGAAACTCATTCATAGATAGTATATTATACCATTTTTGCCAAAAAGTCAATATATAGATAATATATTATCCCAAATATTATTTAAAATGCAAAAATACAACATTAGAATAGTGTGTATCATTCTGCCTCGGGAATTACACATTTCCAGAATGATATGTTGTATTTTTTGAGATTGAGATGTTTGAATGCTTCTGGTTACTTGTACTCAAATCTGTTGCAAACTTAATGATTTTATATTCAAATTAGTGTTTGTGTTTTGATTTGCGCTTTTTCTTGATTTTTTTCGTTATTTCAAAATAAATAGTAAAATCATAAGTTATTAAATTGGGGTTCAGCGGATATTTTGTAAAATTTGTTCTTATGTAGTAATTGTCTTTTATGTGGAATTTTCTTTGTTCTTTATTCTTAATCGCCGATAATATATTTTTAGGTATTTCTTTGCCAAAAGCCTTTTGATAAAGTGATTTTATACAATCTACAAAAAAACTATGTGTTTTATTTCTATAAAAAAAATATGCCGCAACTCGGAATTGAACCAAGGACACAGGGATTTTCAGTCCCTTGCTCTACCAACTGAGCTATTGCGGCATACTTTTATTAAATTTTTTTGGAGTTGGTAGAGCAAGCTCTACGTTAATTTGAACTCCGTTCCGTTTTTACTCCACTGAGGGAGCTATTGCGGCATATTCTTTTTAATTTATATTTAATTATCAATTAAACTGTAGGCAATAAAATATTCTTTGGAGTAAATGGTTGCAAATATTCAATTGCCACATCTTTTATTATACTTGCTGAATTTTTTCAGTCAAGGACTTTTTTATTGTACACTCGGAGCAACGTATAATGTTACGTTACGGCCTTCCAACTGTGGCTTTTTCTCAATTGTTACAGGCATGTTTTCCATGTCTTTTAAAAATTTGTTTGCAAGATCAAATGCAAGGTTTGAATGCTGCATCTCACGACCTCTTAGCATGACAACGATTTTTACTTTGTTGCCTTGTGCAATAAATTTTTCGATACTTTTAATTCTAACTTGGTAGTCATGTGTATCAATCTTATAACGAATTTTAATTTCTTTAACGTCTACTGTGTGTTGCTTTTTCTTAGCTTCTTTTGCACGTTTTTCTAATTCATATTTATATTTGCCGTAATTCAAAATCTTTGCAACAGGTGGATCTTGATTTGGGTTGATTAGTACTAAATCTAAGTCTGCATCATAAGCCATTTGTAAAGCTTTCGATGTTGCTACAACGCCTTTATTATCTCCGTTTTGGTCGATTAGGCGAACTTCTTTTGAACGTATTCTTTCGTTCATAATTGCTTGATTTTTATTGTGTCTGTTATCGTTAGGTGCTATTGTTTTATCTCCTATGTTGTGTTTACAAGTGTTATGGTAACACAAACATTGATTATTTGGCAATTGTAACTAAAAATTTTTTTTGTAACGATATGTAAATTTGAAATTATTTTGCCTTAAACTTTTTTATATTAACCTTTTTCACGATTTTTTATGAAAACATTCATTAAAGTTTTTTAGAAATATTCCGATATAAAAAATACGGAGTACAGACATTTTACGAAAATAAGGAGTTATATATGATTAGTGAAAAAGAAGCTGAAGCTAGAGAAACAGAGGTATTCGTAGACTTGAACAATGGGGAGTATTTGCAATTTGATATGACACTGCCTCTGCAAATTCTGTTTGATGATGTTATGAATTTTGTGTCAAAAACAGATTTTGAATAGAAAAATTAAATATGTTTACAAAGAGCCGATTATAATTTTAACCGGCTCTTTTTTGTTATACTATATAGTAAAATGTAGATGTTCGTGTAATAATAGTTTTATTAAAATTGTTGTAAAGAGGGATATTTTTATGAATAAACTTATAAAACTAACATGTGTAGCTTCTTTGGTTGCGTTTAGTGTAACTCCGTGTTTTGCAGGTTTTAAAGAACATTTTGATCTCGGACAACAATATTTAACTAATTATCAGTATTCTGGTGCAATTACAGAGTTTAAAAGTGCATTGAGAATTAATTATCTTGATAACTCTGCAAGGTTAGGTTTAATAAATTCATACCTTTCTCGTGGTACTTACTACGCTAACACAGATCATGACTATAAAAAAGCAGCAGATGATTATAGAGCGGCGTTGTTTTATTTGACTATTTACCCGAATGCAAATCAGGTTAAAAATTCTGCGCAAACGATTGTCCTAGTTGGTTCAAATTTGAATAAGTGTTTGAATGCGATTGAATATGATACATCTGCAAAAAATAGGTATGAAACGGCAAAACAACTTAGAGCAGAAGGGAATTTTGCTTCAGCCGGTTATGAATTTAATCAAGCTTTGTCTGATGAAAGTTATGTAAAAGACGGTCTGCAACAAACTGCTGATATATTGAAAATATTAGGGAATGAACCAAAAGCTGCAGAATATTATCAAAAAGCAGTTGCAGTAGCTCCGAATGACATTACTTTAAGATTAACTTATGCTCAATTGTTGGATAAATTGGGACAAGAGGATACATCTGTAGACGAATATAATTACATTTTGTCAAAAACTACTGACAATAAAGATGTGCTGTATTCTTTAGAAAGAATTTATAAAAGAAAACTTGAAGATTCTCCTAATGATGCCGCAATTACGGCAAACTTAGGTGCAATTATGCAAAAAGAAGGTAATTATGATGAAGCTTTAAGGTATTACTCAAAAGCTGAATATTTAGATCCTTCTAATGTAAATACAAGATTGAATGTTGGAACTTTGTATCAACAAAAAGGTGATTACAAGACTGCTATAACTGCTTATGATTCAATTTTGATACTAAATCCTGATAATGTTCAGGCAAATTTGTACAAAGCTCAATCTTTAGCTGCGTCAGGAGATAAAAAAGCAGCATTAGATCTTTATAAAAAAGTTTCTGCGCTAGAGCCGGATAATGAAACAGTTCAAGCGGATATGATTAGTATGGTTAAAGATACTATGACAATCCCACAATTTGTTGAGTACATAAAAAAAACATATCCAAATAATGCAGGAGATATTTTGTATGATTATGCACTTGATTTGCATAAAAAAGACAAACTTGCAGATGCGATTAATTTGTATAATGAAGTAATAAAGATTGATAATAATAATTCCGAAGCTTATGTAAATTTGGCAATTGCACAAGGTCAAAACAAGTCTTTTGATGCAGCATTGGCAACAATTAATACAGCAAAATCAAAATTTAGTAACAATTCTCAGATTATGGAAACAGAATTATCCTTAAAGGCTCAAGCAACTGATGAAAAATTGGAAATTGCGGCTAATTATTATAATAATAAGGATTATCAAAATGCTATTAATGAATATCTAAAGATTACGCCTGCAACCGCTGATACTATGCTTGGAGTTGCATCTGCTTACCAAAATATGAATAATACAGATAAAGCAATTGAGTATTACAAGCAAGCATTGACTCTTGCTCCGACGAATTCTGATATTGCCTATTATATTGCGGCTCTATATGCAGATAAAGAGGATATGGAAAATGCAAATATTTATGCACAAAAATCTCTTGCGTTGAACAAAACTAATAAACAGGCGCAAGAGTTGGTGAAAAATATTTCAGAAAACTTGACTGCACAGAATTTGGATAATGCGATTGCTTTGTTTGATCAAGAAAAATATACAGAAAGTTTGAATTTGATAAATCAAGTTTTGGCTAGTGATACGAAAAATGCTTACGCTTTGTATTATAGAGGAATGATTTATGATACTCAGAAAAAATATAATCAGGCTATTACTGATTACAAAAAGGCAATTAGTGTAAATCCGGATTTGTTGATAGTAAATTATTTAATTGGTGTAGATTATGATATGCAAGAACAATATAAAAATGCAATGTCGTATTACAAAGCATTTATAGCAACTTATACAGAAGATAACGATTATTTAAAATATGCAAAAACAAGAATAGGTGAATTAGCCCCGTATGTCAAATAACGAAAGAGTAAATCATTTAATTAAAGCACATGTTTCTCTCGCTCCTATGGCAGGAATATCTGATTATGTATTGCGAACTTTAGTAAGAAGATATTCTCCGGATGCTCTTTTGACGACAGAGATGATAAGCTCTGAATATTTGGCTCAAACTCTAAATGGCAGAAGTGGGGTAGAAATTCTAAAACGTGATGACAATCATTCTCCGATTTCTTATCAAATAAGCGGTCATAAGCCGCATATGATGAAGCAAGCAGCTGAATTTTTAAGTAAATTTGCAGATATGGTTGATATCAATATGGGTTGTCCAGTTAAAAAAGTTGTTGGAGGGCAAGACGGTGCCGCTTTGATGAGAAACCCTGATTTGGCTATAGATTTAGTTAAGGCAGTAAAAGAAGGTACGGATAAACCGGTTAGTGTGAAATTTAGATTAGGTTATACTGTAGATGAAATGAATTATGTTGAATATGGTCAACAAATGCAAGAAGCAGGAGCTGAATTTATTACAATTCATGGAAGAACTCGTTCTCAAATGTATAGTGGGCATGCTGATTGGGCAAAGATTAAGAAATTGAAAGAAAATGTCGATATTCCGGTTTTTGCAAATGGAGATATTTTGACAGTTGATGATGCGATAGAATGTCTTGAATTATCAGGAGCAGATGGCGTTGCTGTTGGTAGAGGTGCAATAGGTGATCCGACACTTATTGCAAGAATTGCGCACTATCTAAAGACTGGAGAGAAAATTCCTGTTCCACCGCTGGAAGAAAGAGTTGAGATGTTGAAATTTCACCTCGATGAAGAAATAAAGTTAAGAGGAGAGAATGTTGCGATTAAATTTATGCGCAAATTTTATCCGTATTATTTGGCTGGTTTTAAAAATGCAAAAGTTTTACGTTCTCAACTTGTAATTGAAGAAAGTTATGACAAAATTATGTATATGTTGAATAATTTAAGTTTTGTAAACGTGTAAATAAGAAATTTCGCAATAAAATTTCTTTACGAACGTTAAGTTCTTTGCAAAGGAGAATAAATAGCTATGGAATTAGGTATAAATACAGCAATAAAATTAACAAAAGAGGTACATTCTTTTAAATCACCACATGTGAAAGGGTTAACATTAAACAATACTGAATATTTTTTGGCGGGACAAAAATCTCCTAATATAGAAACAAGTAAGATTACTGATTGGACAGGAGTTAATGCAGAATATTCTTCTAAAAAGTTGTCAAACGGCGCAAAATTTGAAGTCTATCGTATGAAGGATGCGGTATTAAAAATTATAAAAGATAAGTTTGGCGAAATTAAAGCTTATAAATTTAAAGGAATGGAAAAATCAGAGGCAATGCCAAAAGAAAGTATCATTGAAAATACTAAATTGGCTTTTGCATCAAAGATTAGAAGCTTTTTAGATTAACCCTAAATCAAAAGATGTTTTTATAATTAAAGAAAAGACCGAAGGAAACTTCGGTCTTTAAATTAAAGTTTGTTTATGAAATTTAGGAGTTATTACATTCTTTCAGGAGCAGTAACTGCCAAGATGTCTTCTAATGCGTTATGAAGAACTGTTTTTACTGCCCAAACAAGAGAAATTCTTGCTTTCATCATTTCTTTATCATCAGAAATTACTCTGTTTGAGTTATAGAATGAGTGGAATTCACTTGCTAACTCTTGAACATATCTGCAAATTGTGTAAACTTGTCTTGTTTCTGCAGAAGTTTTGATTACTGATTTGTATTCTTCTAGTTTCAAGATAAGTTTTCTTGCGGTGTCTAAAGTTGGAAGAACTATTTCAGGTTTAAATCCTGAGATTAATGCGTTTAATTCTTCTTCACTCATAGGAGCAGGTGATTTCTCTCCTGTTTCTGTGTTTAATTTCTCAGAAACTAAGTGTCTAAGAATTGAACAAGCTCTGGCATGTGCGTATTGAACGTAAAATACCGGATTTTCATCAGTATTTGTTTTCGCAAGTTCAATATCAAAATCAAGGGTTGTGTCAATGTTTCTCATAGACATCCAAAAACGAGTAGCGTCAACTCCAACTTCGTCAATTAAATCTTCTAGGGTAACCATGTTTTTACGCTTGCCCATTCTTACTTCGTTTCCGTTTACAACAAGGTTGACTAATTGTCCTAACAAAACTTCAAGTTTATTTGGGTCATATCCTAAAGCTTCAATAGATGCTTTAACACGGGCTACGTAACCGTGATGATCTGCTCCCCAAATGTTTATCATTCTGTCGAAACCTCTTTGAAGTTTGTCAATGTGATATGCAATATCTGCAGTCAAATAAGTGTTTGAGCCGTCAGCTTTTTTGATTACTCTATCTTGGTCGTCACCGTAATCTGATGATTTGAACCAATCTGCACCATCTTTTTGGTATATTTTCCCACTTTGCTTTAATTTGTTTACACACTCTTCGACTTTACCTGATTTGTGTAAAGTAAGTTCTGAATAGAAGTTATCAAAATGAACTTTGAAATTGTCTAATAAATCTCTTTGAACTTTTTCTTCATAGGCTTTGGCAAAGTCACAAATTTGTTTGAAAGTTTCATCATTTAGCGGTTTGAATGTTTTAAGTGTTGTTTGTGGGTATGTTTCAAGATATTTTTTTGCAACAGGGATTAAATAATCTCCGGGATAGAAATTTTTTCTTTCAATTTCATCTGTCGGGAAATCTATATCAGAACCTAATTCTTGTTGTATTCTTATTTCTAAAGAATGTCCAAGTTTTTGGATTTGTGAACCTGCATCATTAATATAAAATTCTTGATAAACGTCATGTCCGTAGAATTTTAGTAAGTTTGCCAAAACAGAACCCATCGCAGCCCAGCGACCATGTCCAATGTGGAAAGGACCGGTTGGGTTTGCTGAAACGTATTCAAGAATTATTTTTTCTGTTTTTACGTTTTGAGGTTTTCCAAAATCTTTAGGGGTTGTAAAAATTTCATCAACCAAGTTTGAAAGAATTGTTTTTCCCGCTTTAAAGTTGATAAAACCTGCAACTACAGAATAGTCATTATCTTCTTTGTCAATAAATTCAACGATTGCATTTGCTATTTGAGGGGGTGCAATTCTTGCAAAACGTGCTAATGAAGAAACATTTACTGCATAGTCGCCAAAATCTGCATTTTTAGGTCGTTCTACAGATAAGTTTCCTTTTGTATAATCAGTCATTGAACCTAATTTGTTGGCTGCAATAGCTTTTTCTATAGCATTTTCAACTTTTTCTATAAAATAATCTTTAATCATTTTTTTCTTCTCCTGTAGGTCTATTTTAGCATGGAAAAGTAGAAAAGCAAAATGGAATATTTAATTGGCACCCATCCTAACCTTCTCTCAAAGGAGAGAAGGAATGTTTAAGTTGTTTTTATTTTCTTTTCCCACAAATAAATGATTTTATAATCAGAAATGTTTGTAATATAATATCAATATGATGAACGTTCAAAACATTGTCGACAGAATTAGAGAAATCATTGATGATGAAACTTTAGATCAGCTTAAAGAAGAGCTGAATAGTTATCACGTTGCTGATTTGGCTGATATTTTTCAGGCATTAAAACCTGAAGAAAGATTGCAGTGTTTTAAACTTTTAGAAATTGACAAAGCTGCAGATTTGATGGAATATTTGCCCCCTCAAATGCAGGTTGAATTGTTGGGGGATGTTGATCAGAATTTTGCATCACAAATTATTACGCAGTTGCCACATGATGCTGCGGCGGATGTTTTGGGTGATATGGAAGAAGATGAGAGTGAAACTTATCTTGATAAATTGCCCCATAAGTTTTCAGAAGAGGTTAGAGAACTTTTAACCTATAATGAAGATACTGCCGGTGGTATTATGAATCCGGTTGTGCTTACGGTTAATTGCGATATGAGTGTGCAGGATGTTTTAAACCACATTAGAATTAAGGCAGAAGAAGATAACATGGAACTCTATTACGTCTATGTTGTCGACAAACAAAATCATTTGTTGGGGGTTGTTTCTTTAAGAAAACTTTTGACATCTCCTATTAATCAAAAAGTTGAAGATATAATGATTTCAGATATTGTTAAACTTCATGTTGATGATTATAGTGACTACATTATTGACGAGTTTATGAAATACCAATACAATGCTTTGCCTGTTGTAGACTTATATAATAGGCTAAAAGGGATGATTACGTGGGATGATGTTCATGATTTGTTTGAAGAGGAAACAACAGAAGAAATCTACCAATCATCAGGTATTTCGACAGAAGTTGTTGATGAAGATGAAATCCTTACTGGTAATATTTTTAATTCAATTAGAGCAAGAACTCCATGGTTATTTATTACTTTGATTGGAGAATTTATTGCTGTTAATGTTGGGAACCATTTTGACCATACATTACAGACTTTGCCGATTATCGCTATATTTATGCCATTGTTGGCAGGTTTAGGCGGAAACATTGGAACTCAAAGTATTACTTTGATTGTTAGAGGTTTGTCTACAGGACAAATTACTTTATCATCTGCGGTTCATCATATTTTGAGAGAAGCTTGTATTGGGTTGTTTATCGGTTCAATTTTCGGAGTGCTTGTAACCCTTGTTTGTTGGGGATGGCAGCATAGCAAAGCTTTAGGTGCGGTTGTCGGTTTGGCGATGGCTATCAACATGACAATTGCTACCGTTATCGGTACATTTACACCGTTTGCATTGAAAGCAATGAAAGTAGATCCGGCAGTCGCATCCGGTCCCGTTATTGCGACAACTATTGATGTTTTAGGGTTGGCAATTTACTTTACGTTAGTGTCAACTTTCTTAATTAAGGTTATGTAAAAAGGTAAAAATATGACAAATCAAACACAACGAAGACGAGAGTATAGAACACGTAATTTTGTAAAAAGAGCGAAACAACAGCGAGAAGAACGCTCTTCTTTCGCAAAAGTTTTAATCGGTATGATTATTGTATTTATTGGCGTAATTATGAGTATATTTTTAATGGCTGATAATGAAAACTTTTTAGAGGAACATTTTGGCGAAAATTCTTTTATAACAAAATTATTTCAAAAACTTACATTGAGTAACAATAATAAAGAACATGCGGATTTTGCTTTACCGTTTGGTTTAAGACGACAAAATATTCTTTTCTTAGGTGTCGATGCTAGTGGAAACCCAAATGATTTATGGACTGGTACAAGAACAGATACAATTATTTTGGTAAACATAGATCCTAGAACAAAATCAGTGAATGCTTTGTCAATTCCTCGTGATAGCAAGGTTTATCTTCCAGGAGATAATGGTGTAAATAAAATTAATGCAGCTCATGCTATTGGCGGTATCGAGATGACTAAAAGAACTATTGAGGATACTTTAGGAGTTCATATTGATAGATATATAATGGTTCATGATGATGCGGTAAAAGAAATTGTTAATGCAATGGATGGACTGGATGTTTATGTTGAAAAACCAATGCACTACAATGATAACGCAGGACATTTGCATATTAATTTTAATAAAGGAGATCACCATTTAGATGGTCAGCAAGCAGTTGAATATTTAAGATTTAGACATGATGCGTTGGGTGATATTGGTAGAACTCAACGTCAACAATGGTTGTTAAGAAGTCTTTTGACTAAAATGAAGCAACCTTCTACCATTACAAAAATTCCTGATATTATTTCGGTTGCTAAAAAATATGTTAAAACTGATATGTCATTCTATGAAATGAGCCAATATGCAGCACTTACTAAACATATTGATATGGATAAAATTGAAGTAGCAATGCTTCCGGGTGCACCAAACCAAAAAGGTTATATAAGTTATTGGATTTTAGACCCTGAAAAAACTCAAGAAGTTGTAAACAGAGTTATTTATCGTGATAACAAAGGTGCTTTTGATGAAGCAACTCCTGTTACTGCAAGCGTATTAGCTTCAGATAATGCAAAAGGTGCGCAGATGGCTGAAAACTTGAGAAGTGCAGGTATTGATGTGAAATGTACCGGCAGAGCATCTCGTGCGCATTCTCAATTTGTTGCACATTCTAGCAAGATTACAAATGAGTATTATAATCATTTGACTAAGAAAAATGAGGCATTTGGCGGGTTACAGTTTGTGTATGATCCTGTGAATTACCAATGCGGTGAAACAGATTTCACAATTATTTTATCGGGGAATTAATTCCCCGTTTTTTGTGCTTGTAGCTCAGTTGAATAGAGCGTCGCCCTCCGAAGGCGAAGGTCGTGGGTTTGAATCCCATCAAGCACATATTATATAAAAGTAGGTTGCTCCTTTTGAGAGCAACCTTTTGTTGTTATACATAATAGAGATGGTTATAATTAAATTAATTAATAATTCATTGTCCAGTTATTCTCGCCAGCTAACAATTCGTAGCAACCAGTTCCTGTTGATGTTGTGGTACAAGAGGCCGAATCTCCGTGAAAACCTGGAGTTCCGTCAGTAGCACTAAGTGTAAAAATAAACAAATCTCGACCTGCGATGTTTGGTCCTTCTTGTCCATTAGTATCAGTTGTTACAACAACATCTCCGGTTTCTTCATCTTTAGAAAGACAAATTGCAGCAGAATCGGCTAACACGTATGAATTCCCAGCACAAGAATACGTTGCGTTTGATACTGTTCCAGAAATACTTCTGTATTTTTCATTTGCAAAACATCCTGTGGTGCTATCCTTATCACAAGTTTTTAATATTTTAAAATGGTTTCTTACGAAATTGTCTAAATTGCTATAGCCTGTTGTTGCAGAGAATTTTGATTTTCCTTCTTCTGTCATGAGCATATCTGCAGCATTCGACATATCATTTGCAACTTTTCTCAATTGAACGGTCATTGCTTTTCTTTGATAGTTATTTACCAATGTTGGGACTGTTAGAGCAGAAATAATTCCGATAACACCCATTGTGATAAGAACTTCCGTTAATGTAAATGCGGATTTTTTATTCATGTTTATGCCTTTCTAATAATTCATTTTCCAATTATCGTTGAGAAGTCTTGATAAACAACCTTCTCCAATTTTAGAAGTTATACATTTAGCTGCAACTTCAGTTCTTTTAGCTGTTTTATCTGAACTGCTTAATGTCGGATCAACTTCATCAATTGTAAAATCTTCATAAATATTAAATGTAAATAAATCTCTGCCTGAAATATTTGGGTCTTCTGTACCGTTAATATCAATAAAAACTTTAGCAGGATTTTTGGTTTCTGTTTCTTCAGTTTCGCCTTCTTTAGTTTCTTTAGCAATATTTGCCGGAATTATGCAAATTGCAGTTCCATTGTTTGTGCTGATTGTATAACCATCACATGAAAAATTAGTTGCAGTTCCTGTGCTTATATCTCTATATGCTGCTGCAAAACAAGGTTGAGCCGTTGTTCCACAATCTTTTTTTACTTTGTAATATTCTGTCAAAAATTGACCTGCAGTATTTTCAACAGTTTTTCCTTCTTTTTGGTTTAGAATTGAATGATACAATCCTTTTGAATAATTTTCAGTTTGCAAGATTGTTAAATTCTGTTCCATATCAGAATAATTTTTTTGTACTAATGAAAGCAATGATTGCTTTTGGTAATGTCCGATAACAACCGGAACTGTAATCGCAGAAATAACACCGATAACAGTCATTGCTATCAATACTTCTGTCAAAGAAAATCCCAAAAATAAATGTTTATTCATATAATCTCAATCTCTATTACTATACTCCTATTATAACGTGTTTTTTAGAGATTGTCAATTGTATAAAATATACTAAACTTCAATAAAAAGTCGCTGTCCTACAATATTTTGTTTGCCGTTGTAATATCCTGCAAAGTAGCCACCTCTGACAGGTGCGTTTTTTGCATAAGCATTCAAGCTATGTCCATTATAGTTTACAAATGGGTTGTTGCTATATGGGTTTGAAGATGTGCTTCTTACCGGTGTAGCAACCTGAGTTGTTTGCGGAACAAACATTTGTGATAATAAATTTACAATACCTGCCATTTCTACCTCACTTACAAAATAAAAATTAATGATTAATTTTTATTTGTCATTATTGTATCACAATTTTGAATAAATAATTAATAAAACTTAATAAAATCCCTCGTTTATATGATAAATATTTCTGCTTTAACTTCTTTTAAATTTATGCTACAATAGACTTATGGATAAAAAGAAAAAAGTTTTAATAGTTGGAAATTCTGCAAAAGAATACGCATTAGTTAAAAAGTTCAAAAATTATGATTGTGATATTTTTGTATTGTCTGGAAACAGTGCAATTTCTGAGTTAGCTGAATGTGTTGATATAAGAGAAGAAAATGTTCAAGAGATTTTAGAATATGTTTTGGAGAATGCAATTGATTTGACTATTGTAACTTCAGAAGTTGCTATAAAAAATAACATTGCAGAGTTATTTCAAACTAATAATCAACTTATCTTTTGTCCGACGGCTCAGAGTGCGCAATTTACATTAAGTCGCTCTGCAGGTAAAAGATTTTTATATAAATTGAGGATACCAACTCCAAGATTTGGTATTTTTGATAAATTGCCTTTGGCTATTGATTATTTGAAAAATGCTCCAATGCCACAGGTGATTAGAGCTGATGAAAATTCAAATTCTGCTGATAGATTGGTTTGTACAACTTTTGCGGCTTCAAAAACTTTTGTCGAAGATTTATTTAATAAAGACGAAAATAAAGTTGTTTTGGAAGATTATGTTTATGGTCATGAATTTACAATTTATGTTGTAACTGACGGATACAGTGCTTTGCACCTTGCAACTGTTGCAAATTATAAGTTTGCGGAAGATGGCGATGGTGGAATTTTAACATCTGGGGTAGGAGCTTATACACCTGACTATAAAATTTCTAGCGATATTGAAAATTCTGTTATGCAAAATGTCGTAGAAAGAGTATTAGCTTCATTACAACGAAAAGAAACTCCATATTTAGGGGTTTTAGGTATTGATTGTGTTTTGACCACAGATGGAAATTTTGTAACGTTGGATTTTAAACCGTTTTTGTCTGATCATGACGCTGAAGCTGTTTTGAATTTAGTTGATGAAAATTTGTTAACTTTATTTGAAGCATGTGCGGTTGGTTCATTTGCAGATGATTATGAAAAAATAGATGTTTCTGATAATTCTTCTGTTTCATGTGTAATTTCTTCAAGGAAAAAAGGTGAAATTATTAAGGGGTTAGAGCTTGTTGAAAGTGATATAACTCATTTTGCTACAACAAAAAATAAATATTTTGAATATGAAACTGTTGAAGGGAAAACGCTTGTTTTGACTAAAACGGCTAAAACGCTTTCAAGAGCGAGAAAACACTTATATGAAGATGTTGAATTAATATCTTTCAGTGGTAAAAAGTGCCGAAATGATATTTGTGAGAAGGTTGAAAAATTTTAGAACTTCATTATATATAAAAATATGAAGAACTATTATTCTATTCTTGGAGTTACACCTGACAGTTCGGAGGCTGAAATTAAGTCAGCTTATCGGCGTTTGGCTAGAAAATTTCATCCTGATGTAAACCCTGATGGAGCTTCTCTATTCAAAGATATTAGCGAGGCTTATGAAACACTTTCTGATGCAAAAAAACGTTTTCAATATGACACAATAAACGGATTTTTTAAATCATCTTCTTATAAAAAGGAAAAACAACAAACTTCTCCAAATGAAGCGCAAAATCAGTATAAAAAAACTTCAACAAATTCAAATTCGACTGATGAGGAAAAATCTGTTTATTCTTCAAAAACTAAAATGGATAAACAAAAATTTTCTAAGAAAATTAATGATATTTTTGAAGGTTTTACTAATTCTAAAAAAGAAAAGCCATCACCTGTAAAAGGTACTGATATATATGAAGAAATTTCAATTTCTATAAAAGAGGCAATAAATGGAACAGAACGAATGATAAATGTCGTTCATGCAATGGAATGTCCGCATTGCAAAGGGCGAAAATTTATTAACGGAAATGTTTGCCCAATTTGTAATGGGAGTGGTGAGAAAACAGAACATAGAAAAATTTCTGTTAAAGTTCCCAAAAATATAAAAAACGGAGCAAAGCTTCGAATTAAATCAGAGGGAAATTCTGGTGAAAACGGTGGTAAAAATGGCGATTTGTTCTTAAAAATTAAGATTGAACCAAATTCTAGAATATCTTTTGATGGAAATAATATTGTTTATAATATCCCGATAACTCCTGTAGAGGCAGTTTTGGGTGGAAAAATTTCAGTTCCTGCGTTTGACGGTAATTTTAGTCTGAAAATTCCTCCAAAGACACATTCTGGTCAAAAATTCCGTTTAGCGGGGCAAGGCTTGAAGCAAAACGGAAAAATTGGCGACATGATTGTTAATGTGCATATTGAAATTCCTTGTTCTTTGTCGGATGATGAAGTTAGGCTTTATGAAAAGCTTAAGAAATTGTCTACACAAAACATAAGAGAGAATTTGTTAAATGAATAAGGTAAAAGTTAAAGAAATATTTGCATCAATTCAGGGCGAAGGTCCGTATGTCGGCTATAAACAGTTATTTGTAAGGTTTTGTAATTGTAATTTGAAATGTAATTATTGTGATACAGAATTTTCTTCAAATTCGGATTTTATTGAAATTTGTCCGAATGAATTGGCGCAAAAGGTTAATGAATATAAAAATGTGCATTCCGTTTCTTTGACTGGTGGTGAACCTTTATTGTCAGTTGAATTTTTGAGAGATTTTTTACCTTTGGTAAATAAAAAAATCTATCTTGAAACAAATGCAACACTTTCTGATAAATTTTTGGAAATAAAGCAATATGTTAATATTGTTTCTGCGGATATAAAATTGGAAAGTGCGACAGGAATTAAAAATTCATACAAATTTCATGACAAATTTTTTGATGCTTGTCGTGGAATTGAAACTTTTGCGAAAATTGTTTTTAATTCAAAAATAACTGATGATGAAATTTCTAAATGTTGTGAATTAGGTAAAAAATATGGAATTGAATTAATTTTGCAACCGGAAATGATTGAAGATAAAATGTCTATATCTCCAGATTTTTGTGCGCAAATTCTTGACAAATTCTTAAAAAATTATGAAAAAGTAAGACTTATTCCTCAAGTGCATAAATTTTTAGACGTGAGATAAATTTTTATGCTATTATTTATTTAAGGAAAGAGGTTTAATAATGGCTGTTAAAAGAGTTTTACAATACGGTGAAAAAAGTTTAAGAGAACCATCTAAAGAGGTTCATAAAGTATCTAAGAAAATTCAAGAACTTGTTCAGGATTTGTTGGAAACAATGTATGCCAAAAATGGTGTAGGCTTGGCTGCTCCGCAAATTGGTGTTAATTTGAGAGTGTTCGTTATTGATGTATCAAAAAATGATGAACCGCTTAATCCTATGGTTTTCATTAACCCTAAAATTATCAAAAAAACAGGTGCAACTGTTGCTCAAGAAGGTTGTATAAGTTTTCCTGAAGCTTATACTGATGTAAAGAGATATGCAAATGTTATGGTTAAAGCTCTTGATAAACACGGTAGACCATTTGTTTTGGAAGCAAAGGATGGAGAACTTTTATCTCGTGCAATTCAACACGAAAACGATCATCTTGACGGTATTTTGTTTATAGATCATTGTGTAAATCGTTTTGAAGCTGACAAGGTTTTGGCAGAACATAATCTTCCGCCGGTTGATCCAGAATTATTGATTGATGGACCTGAAAGTGAGGGTAAATAATGATTAATATTGTTTTCTTTGGAACTCCTGCGATTGCTCTAAAATCGTTGGATCATCTTTATAATTCTGAAAAAATTAATGTTTTGGCTGTGGTTACTCAACCTGACAAACCCGCTGGGCGTGGACATAAAATGTCAATGTCTGTTTTAAAACAATTTGCTATTGAGCATAATTTACCTGTTTTTCAGCCGAAATCAATCAGAAAAGAACCTGAAATTCAGGAAGAATTAAAAAAACTAAAACCGGATTTCTTTGTAACTTTTGCTTTCGGGCAAATTTTGTCACAAGAAGTTTTGGATATTCCAAAGTATGAAACAATTAATCTTCATGCCTCTTTGTTGCCTCGTTATAGAGGAGCTAATCCTATTCAAAGAGCTATTATTAATGGTGATAAAGAAACCGGTATTTGTACTATGATTACAGAATTGGGCTTGGATTGTGGCGATGTTTGCATGCGTGAAAAGATTGAAATTCCTGATAATATGACATGTGTAGATTTGTTTGAAAGAATTAGCGTGGATTCTCCTGCTTTGCTGGAAAAAACATTGATTGGGCTAGTTGATAAAACAATTTCACCTGAAAAACAATGTGAAACTGGGGTTTGTATGGCAAATAAATTAATTAAAGAAGAAACTTTGATTGATTGGTCAAAATCTGCGCAAGATATCCATAATTTGGTTAGAGGAATTTATAAAATGCCATCTGCGTACTTTATCTACAATGGCAAAGTTGTAAAAGTGCTTGAAACAAGGGTTTTAAAAGATGTTTCCGGTGAATGCGGGATTTTTAGCCGTGTTACAAAAGAAGGAATTGAAGTCGGTTGCGGACAAGATAGCATTTTGCTTATAAAAGTTAAACCGGAAGGTAAGGGCGAAATGTTTGCTCGTGATTGGGCAAATGGCTTGCATATTGCTAAATAAAAAGGAATAATAATGACTACTAAAGGAATTAGAGGAGCTATAACAGTAACTGAAAATACGTCAGATGCAATAAAATTGGCGACAACTGAACTTTTAACAGAAATAATTAAAAAAAACAATGTTCAGGTTGAAAATATTTCGCATGTTATTTTTACTCTAACAAATGACTTAAATGCTGCTTTCCCTGCGAAATTTGCTCGTCTTGACTTGGGGTGGCAAAATGTTGCTATGATGTGCTTTCATGAACTTGATGTTCCTAATTCTTTACCAATGTGTCTGAGGGTTTTATTAGTTTTAAACTGTGAAACAGATTTTGTTCCACAGTTTGTATATTTAAAAAATGCTTCTAATTTAAGATAAATTTAGTTAGTCTAATTTTTTGATTTCTGTCATTGCAGGATCTAAAAGTCGTCTGCCAATGTTCGGAAATTCAATAGAGCAAAGCATTTTATTGCCATATTTAATCATTTTTTCAACAACGCCTTCTCCATATTTGGGAGATGATACTCTATCTCCTGGTTCAAGTGATTGTTGTTCTTGAGGCTCAATATCTTCTGCATTATAAATAGGTACAACAGGAGGTTGTTCTTCATTGTATTCAAGCTCTGGTTCTGGAGTAATTCCATTATCAGAAGCCAAATCTCCAATCAAGTTTAAATCATCTTCTGTTAGTTCATCTGATTGTAAGTCTGATAAGTCGTCTAGTGTAACGTCTTCATTTGGAAGTTTTTCGTAAATCAATTTATCAACATCTTTGGCAGCCTGTTCAATCATCGCTTCGTTTTCGTCATAAGGCTGCGGTTCTTGATAGTTTTCTTCAATATCAATATCTTCTACAGAATAATCAATCTCAGGTTCAAGTGGCAAAACTTCCGGTTCTGCATCTTGATAATCAATTTCGTTGTCATCCAAAATGTTGTATATCGGAGCTTGTTCTTCGGTTGCTTGAGATGTATATTCAGCAGGTGTTTCCGAAATATTGCTATCTTCAATTATAGCTTGCTCTGATAAATCTTCATTGATTTCAACTTGCGGAATATCTGTTTCCGGCATAAAAACTTCTTCTTCAATTGGTTCTTGTGATATTTCATTATCAAAGTTTTCTTGAATATCTTCTTCCGGTTCTTCTTGTTGAACTTCCTCTATTTCTGGTTCTTCAAATGTTTCAGGAAGTTCAATTTGTGTAAAATTTTCTTCAGGTTGCTCCTCTGTAATATTTAATGTTTCTTCTTCTGAAAAATCTACTGTTGGTGTTTCGTTACTACTGGGAGTTTCATTGTCAAAACCTAAATCAGGGTATTCTACTTCAGGAGCTTTAAAATTTTCTTCTTCCTGTATTTCTGGTTCAGAAGTTACTGTAACATTTTCTTGCGGTGCAGTATTTTGAACTGGTGCCGGCATTGGAACTACGTTAGAACTGGAAATTTCTTCTATATCTTTTTCGCTTTCTGTTTCGTCGTCATCATTTTGCGTATCTAATTCAAGTTCATCAAGTTCAACGATTAGTGGAATATTTTGAGTATGCGCACCATAGATGATAAATTCATCTGTGTTTAATTTATTCAAAAAAGTGTTGTATGCTGCAAAATCATGTTGTAATGTTTGTGGTGTGAACAATATTAAGTTTTGAGCTGCGCTTTTTAATTCAGGTAAATATTTGTATTCGTGGCGACAAATTATTGTTGTATAAATTCCGTCACGAGATAAGAATGTTTTAAGTAATCTTTTGCTAGAATTTGCGTTATCAACTTTTACAAAAGAGTAGATTGTTTCATTAATTCCTTTCATAACTCCATATGTGTAAGACATAATCTCTTTTTGTAATACTGGAGCCATTTCAGAAATATCAATAATAGTGACTTTTGATTTGTCAATTGCAATACTCAAACTTAAAACATCTTTTAAAGTTTCTGCAAAAGCGTTCAAATCTCTGTACTTGATAAGTTTATTTTTCAATAATACAAGTTGCGGAATTTGGGTTTCTTTGTACTGTTGATCTACAACATTGATAAATGTTTCAAATGGAAGATAGCCTTCCGGCAAATTTTTTGTATATTCTTGAACTTCAATAAAAATGTCTTGAATTACGGCTCTGCTTGTTGCATCAACGTCATCAAGTTCGTTTTCATATATAAAGTTGATTGTGTCGTAATTTAGCGGAAGTTTGAAGTCTTTACCGAATGTGATTTTGTTTTCAGCATCAAAAAGTCCATCTGTATCAAAGATTACGATTTTTTCATCAATTTGTTTTGTAATATTCTTCAAAAGAATGTTTGTGTTTTCAACATTATCAGAACAAACTAACAAATTATTATCTAAAATTGTTTTATCTACATTAAGTGTAACGTTTTGTTGGGCTAATTCCCCCATTATAAGATTGTTTTCAATCGGAATGATATCAAGCAATTCTTTTGATGGAAGAATTGAAACTGTAGATTTAAGCGATGGAATAGTTCCGTTGTAATTTTTCAAAATACCTTCTTCATTGAAGGTAAATAGCAACTTAACTATTGCAAAATTGGTTAATTTATCTGCTTTGACATTGACAACCTGTGCAACATAAGGTGTGTTTGTGTCCTCTATGATAACAAAACTTGAAAGAGCAAGGTTATCGTTTACATCATAAGCTATTTTAACTAAATTGTTCTTAATCTCCAGTACCTGCATCATACTTCCTCTCTTTGGATACATTTTATCATGAACATGCTAATTTTGAACCAAATCTTGAAGTTTATTGTAGATTTTAATTGTTAAAAGGCAAATTTTTAAATCTCTTTTGACTAAACTTTTGATTGTTTCCTTGTAGCATTTTAATAGTGCTTTGTTTAAACCGTTTTCTTCGCTTAATAAATCTCTAATTTTTGCGGAATATTCTTCATCTCGAGTATTTGGCTCAATTTTGTCTGCAATAAATACAATTTTTTCAAAATCTGTCATATCAAGTTTACCCAATGTATGCCATCTGATTGCAGATAGTATTTCTTTGTCGGTAATCTTAAATTCTGTTTCAGCAATGTAAGCACTAACTGGTGCGTGCAATGTTTTGTAATTAAGCATTTCGCATTCTTCAACATCAAGATGTTTGTGAATAATGTCCAGTAATTTTTCGTTTGGAAAACATTTTGCGCAATCGTGCAAAAGTCCGGCTAAATAAGCTTTGTCTTGATTGAGTTTGAATTGTTTGGCTAATTCTTTTGCACAATCTGCTGTTCCGAGTGTGTGGATATATCTTTTTTCATTCAAATTATTTTTAAGCCATTCAAGAATTTTTGTATAATCCATTTTTATAAATGTACTCCTCTACTTCTTTTGTGACAAGGTCGTTAATGGGTAAACCTTGCTCTATTCTATTTCTCAATTCAGTTGATGAGATGTCGATAAACGGCATTTGTGTAAATTCAAAATTATACCCTTTTTCTTTAAGGAAATCCAAATTTACAGTTTCATTTTCTCTTATAAATACAATAAAATCAACAATTTTTTTGAATTTATCGGTTTCATACCAGCTTTCAATTTTTTCAAAGGCATCAGTTCCGATAATAAAATGTATTTTTTCATCAACATCGTACTGTTCATAGAGTTTTAAAGCGGTTAGGTAAGAATATGATTTACCTTCACTTTTGTATTCAATGTCAGAAATTTCAAAATGCGGATTATTTTTTATTGCAAGCTTAACCATATTAAAGCGATGTTGGCACATATTTGTGTCGTAATCCTTGTGTGGTGGCTTGTATGCAGGAATAAAAATGATTTTGTCAAATCCGTAATGAGATAAAACATATTCTGCCATTTTCAAATGAGCTTTATGAATTGGATTGAATGTTCCTGAAAAAATACATAATTTCATAGGTGTATTATAGCAGAAAATAAAAAAAATTATTCTCTCTCCTATGGAGAGAGAGTGGTTGTTTGAACGAAGTGAATTACAACCACGAGAGAGGGTTAAAACGTGAATTGAGTAATAGAATAGATTGCGGTGTTACGTTCTTCCAGATAATTGCATACGTAGTATAAGAAAAACCTGATTTCGGGATGAAATCAGGTAAAAATTTGTAGGGGAAAAATTAATTGGAGTTAAAATGTTAGATTAAATGTAAAGCTTGTTTATTTGCCATTGCAATAAAATTCATTTGTGCAAACAGCAATTCTGAACGATCCTCAAATGGCTGATTATTGTTGACTGTAACTTGATTTTCATAAATGTTTTTAAGCTTGTCATCAATTTTCTTTAAATTTGCTACTGCCATTTATTTGCCTCTCATTCTTCTTATTAAGTGCTTGTGTATATATAAAGTATATACAACTTGTCGAATTTCACAAAAGGGTTAGTTTGTTACATTTCTTTACAAATGTTTTTTTAAAGCAATAATTAAAGAGTTTTTGTTTTTATAATTATATAGGGGAATAGGATAATTATGCTTGACAATAACATTTATAAAAACCAACAAATACCTCAATTTCAAGCAATGTCGCAAACGCAGAGCCAGAACACTCAGCAGCAACAGGCTATGCAAGCGGCTAATCCTGAGTTGTTGAAACAAAATATTCAAGACAGTTATGTTGCAAATAGGGTTTCCGAAACGACTGATGACCCAAAAGGTATGCTTTATACTGCGGCAATTGGGGTTCCGGCTTGGGCGGTAGCTACTCAAGCAATGGATTATTATGCCAAAAAATCTCGTGGTAATTACGAGGATACACTGCACCATAAAGTTGGTCAATTTGGTGACGATGTAACAAATTATGTAAAAGGCAGCAAGTTTGGGAAATCTAGTGTCGGACAAGGAATTAATAGTGGATTTAAAAGTTTTAAATCTTTCTTGAAAAACAATTTGATTGATAGATTTGCTATAACCAGAGCATTTGCTTATACTCCTTCAAAACCTGAATTAGATATGGTTAAAGGTCAGGCAAACGGGATGTGGGGTATGCAGATTTTTGATTATCCTCAACATGGTGAAAAATTTGTAAGTCCTTTAAAATATGTTGAAGATTTGGATTGCTATGGTGCTAAAGAAGCTGATATTAAAAAATTCAAATCATTAATAGAAAAAGCTGCAACTGCAGAAGAAAAAGCTAAAATTTTACAAGAGGCTGAGGTTGAAACAATTTTGAGAAATTCAAGAAAAACTCTTTCTTCAGCTCAAATTAATTCTGAATTGAACGCATTTAAGGCTCTTGATGATAAAGCGAAACTAGCTAAATTAAAAGATATGAAAGCTTTTGAATGGGGCTATAGAGATTTTGCAGAAATGGAAAAGATTGCGAAACATTCTCAAGATAATTTACCTCGAATTTTGGAAGCTACTCATGATGCAAATAGAAATATGTTTGCAAGAATTTGGGGAACAAATCACAATCAATTAGGTAAGGTTAAAACAAGAGTAATTGGGCGTGAGGTTTACGCATCTGAAACAGCAAACAAATTAGCTTCAGAATTGGGTAATATTAATTTAAAGGAAAATCCAGAATTAGCTCAAGTTTTGAAAAAGACAGGTTTGGATAAGAAACTTCCGAAAACTTTGTTAGGAAAATTCCTTGCCAAATATAACAATATGTTGTTGGAAGGTGTAACTAACAGGGTTGCAGGCGGAAAACTTATTGCTATTATGCAGGCAGGTTATTTGGCTGATGTAATTTATAAATCTGCTAAGGCTGAAGGTGGTTTCTCTGAAAAAACGAAATCTTTTGCAGAACGTTTTACTGAAATGGTATCATTCTTCGTTTGTATGCCATTTGCATTAAAATTGATGCACAGTATTGGTGGTTTACAATATGCCGGTATGGATAAAAAAGGTGTTGAAGCTTACAGGCAAGCGTTAAATGCTCATAACCAAAAAGCTATGGCAGGCGGATTTGCGGATAAAAAGGCTTGGAAAGACTCTGTTAAAAACTTGAAAGAAATGCGTAATGCCGGAGTAAAAAATCCGATTACTAAATTGTTTAAACGAGTAGGCAGAATTGTTACTGTAGGTTTGGAACAAATTAGACCTTATGATAACAAGGCAATTGTTAGAGAAGGTGTTTGGGGCAAAATTAAAGATTTGTTCCGTCATCCGAAATTCGGCGTAAAACAAATGGCAGGTTATCCGATGAGGGCAATTCTTGGTATGATTGTTCTATTGCCGATGTTTAACAAGATTGCTGTAAAAGGTTCACACTTGATTTTTGGTAAACCAAAACATTCAGTTTTGGATGAAGGAAAAGAAGAAGAAAAGGCAAAAGATATGAAATCTCAACCTTTACCTCCTCAGCAATTACAACAATCTAATCAACTAAAACAAACTCCGCAAACTCAAACAGTTACTCAACAAACAACTCAAAATACAACAAACACACAGTCAAATTTGTTGGATAAATATAAGAACGGACAAAATAATACAACAAAAACAACTACGACTACAACCACAACAACTACAACAAATGTTGATAAAAAAGATGACAAAAAGCAAACAGAACCAGTAAGAACGTATATCCCATCTCCGGTTGGAGTTCAAGTTCAATCAAATGAAGATTTGTCCGCTGCAGATGCAGCATTACGCAGAGCCGAAGGCGCAGAAAAATTGGCGTTGCAGACTTTGAAGATGAATTAGTTTTTTTAGATGCTTAGATGCAATGAGGCAAAGTCGGTATCAGAGGTGGCAATAAGGCGATATGGCTATAGGGCGGTTTAGTGAATGGTGAGTGGTTCCTTGAAAAGAAAGTGGCGCGCACGCAGTGGAAGGATTGATTGTTGTCTTGTGAAGAAAGCTAATGTTCTATTCCGCAAAACATCAATTTGCCCGAAATTTAAAAGCATGGTATAATGCTCTCGGAGGGTTTTATGACAGCAACATTTGATTTTAAAGGTTTTGCAAAGGATTTAAAAAAGCAGGCAGAACAGGTTATGCCGGAAGATATTGCTTCTGAACATAAAAAAGAATTTTTAGATAGAATTTATGATTTTACATACATTGCCGGAGAGGCTTTTTCAAATGATGACACAATCGAAGATGCAGATACTGCAAAGGCTTTAACTCAGGTGATTTCTGAATGGACTTTCCATAAATATGTTGACTTGTTGCGTTCGGATATTCCAAAGATGTACCATGAAAGTATTTTGCAAAAAGTTGCTTATGTTGCATTTGAGATGGGGAAAGAAAGTGAATTTAGTAGACTTACTCAAGATCAGATGCTTACCCTTGTTGAATTTCAGACAAGAAAGGCTTATGAAAAGGCATGTCAAAAATTGTTAGAAAACGGGCAGATTTCACAGGAATCTTTTGATAAAGCTATGAATTTATCTAATGTTGATGAGTATTCTACTGACAAACTTTGTCATAATGTAAAGATTGTTAAGAATAAAAAAAGTACATTGCCGTTTACTTTGACAGCTTTGGTTGTTGGATTGTTGGCAGTTGGATTGAATATTTTTTATAAAGATGCGCCAAGTTTAGTAATTGTAAATACGTTTATGGTGATGTTTTTGTCAATGTTTGTTGGAATTTATGTCGGTGCGCAAATTTTTGGAAAATAGTTTGATATTTTGAAAATGTTGAAATTGTCAAAATAATATGTTATAATGGAATTAGCTCTGTATGGATGCTCATTTTGTTCCTACATTTATTATAAAAGGGAGAATTGACTCCGACAGGATGTGAAGTAGACCCGCCGATTGAAAAATCGCCAGCGGGAAACGGATAATCCGGGGCGTTCACCCACCTGCGAGACCACGCAGGTAACAAAATCACATCTGTGCAGGGCTTTTTTTATGCAATAGAGGATAAAGTTCTCCCTTATGAGTGAGGATTTAGGTGGGAGCTGATTGTTTAGTCTTTCCCTTACGGGTTAAAACCCATCCTTACCTTCCCTGACAAGGGAAGGTGTACTTTGCCACGATAGCGGAATGAACAATAATTTGTTAGTGAAATAATATCCTCCCTTATGAGGGAGGACTGAGGTGGGTGCTATCCCGTAAGGGAACTTGACAAGCTTTCACCCATCTGCCTTTCAGGCATCTTCCCTATGACAAATAGGGAAGAATTTAGGCAACTACTTGAAAAACTCCAAAAAATTTGTTAAAATTAAAATATATCGTTGAAAGAGAGGTAATTTTTATGAAAAAGAGATTTTTTAGTTGCATCGGGGGGGGGCTCATAATCAAGATTTTAGTCTAATTGAAGCTTTTAATAATCTCGCCCTTTGGGGAGAGAAGAAATTTGTTAGTGAGCAAGAGCGAACTTATAAATTTCAGAGAGGGGTTAATTGTCATACTGAGGACAACAGTCCGAAGTATCGCATGGTTTGTAAAAATATCCTCTCCCCAAGTGGCGAGGGGAAAGAAGGATGTGTTGGAAATCTTAAGTCTGCCGCCTTTACTCTCGCAGAGGTTCTTATCACTCTCGGAATAATTGGTGTTGTCGCTGCGTTAACACTTTCTATGATTATTCCAAATTTAGAGGCTAAAAAG